>Ga0182739_1000054_pt1 | contig 265693 bp, 198 predicted proteins | sample eDN5th30CBELigBY_FD_128873 | JGI IMG/M metagenome (GOLD analysis project Ga0182739, IMG submission 128873) | Enriched backyard soil microbial communities from Emeryville, California, USA - eDNA 5th pass 30_C BE-Lig BY (version 2) (version 2) | ecosystem: Environmental > Terrestrial > Soil >... | reverse complement strand
TGCAAAGCGCACTTACAAAAGTTCCCGAAAGCTGGCCGGAAATGTATAGGGGAAGAATTACCAAGAATGCCGTCCGGGGCTTGTTGACTAAAGCCTTAGTGTTTCGTGGTAATTATACCGGAACCACCGGCGATTATCAGGAGGCATTGACTTACTTCAACGCGATCACAGCGGTACTGGTGCCGGACTACTTACACAATTTTACCGCGGCGACCGAAAACAATGCGGAATCCCTGTACGAGCTGCAGGCTACGAGGCCCAACGGAGGTGGAAATAACTTAAACCTCGCCCACGACGGTGGATGGCGGGGTGTTGAAAACATGAGCGTGTTCCGGGGATTTATGATGGAGGTTGCCGGGCGTGGTGACTTTAACGATGCAACGAATACCAGATACCTCGTTACGGAAAAGTTGTTGTCAGCATTTGGTACGGACCCTCGGATCGACGTTTTTTTGAATCCGGAAGATGGGGTGGAAGGACGTATTTTCCAAAAATACAACAAGCCTGATGGCGTCAATGAACTGCCTCCTATGCATGGAGGTTCTGCAAATAACGAACGTATTCTCCGGTATGCCGATGTGAAGTTGTTGGCCGCAGAAGCGGCACTGAAAACAGGAAATGCAGCCATAGCGATCCAGCATGTCAACGAGATCCGTGATCGTGCTAGAAATTGGGGAAGCTCCTCGGGCTATGGTGAGGGTGTATTGCCGGAAGCGCGCCCAACCAGCGAATCTAACACGAGTGTTGTGATGCAATGGATTAGGGACGAGCGCTATGTGGAGTTGGCTGGCGAAGGGCACCGTTGGTGGGATCTGAAGCGCTGGCACGTAGCAGGCGATATCAATCTGTCGGGCTGGACAGGCGACGACAGTGGGTTCAGCACCTATCTGGCTTCTCCGGTACAATTTGATGTCAATAAGCACTTGGTATTCCCATTACCGCATGCAGAAATTGAGCGTAATAGCGGCATTACAGAAAATAACCCAGGTTACGATTAACAAGGATTAATCGCGCATGAAGTGGGCGCTTTCCCTTCGTTTACCTTGGCTGCTCTTTGGTTATTATCCAAGAGCGGCCAAAGGTATTCGTGCTGACTGATATTATCTTTACAACTCATTAAAAAAAATATGCTAACGTATTTTCAATGCATTCTTGTCGCGATTACGATATCAATAGGTTCTTGTAAGAAGGGCAGCGAGACCCCAGAAAGCGCAGACGATTTGCGGCGTGCGCGTATTCAACTCGACTTTGGCCAGACCTACCAAACAATAGACGGTTTCGGTTTTTTTGGCGCCAAGGATGCTTGGTGGCGCACAGATATGTGGGACACTGAGTGGGGTGAGAAGGTAATCGCCGATCTGGGAATAACAATTTGGCGGAGCGAAATTTATCCTCCGGCAACGGTGAGTGCAAACCAAGACGCCGACTGGACCAAGCAGCGCCCCGTAGTGGTAGGGTTGAAAGCAAAGGCAGATCAGCACAACGTAAACCTAAAATTTATTGCCTCGGTATGGAGCCCCCCGGCCGACATGAAATGGGCCACACAGTTTTCCTGGGCCGGCGATGAAAACGCAACCCGTTGGGAAGATTCCGCCGTTACCACGAAAAACGGAGGGACATTGAATCCCAACAAATATGGGGAGTTTGCGGATTACCTCAACCATCATATTCAGCTTTACCAGGAGTTGGGGATTGATTTGTATGCATTGAGTTTACAGAACGAGCCCGCTTTTTCGCAATCGTTTAATTCCTGTACCTATACCACGTATTGGTATAACGATCTGCTGGTCAACGTGGTTCCTAAAATCAAGCAGGTGTTTCCTGGTGTCAATATTTTTGGGGCAGAACATATGTTGTCCATGGAAGGAATGGAGAAAAACTGGCGATGGTTTTATCACTCGGCAATAAAAGCGAATGCTGAGGCAGCGGCAAACTTGGACATCCTGGCTGTACACGGTTATAGTGATGGGGTATTGCCCAACTCGGGTTCTGAACTGGTAAATATGTGGGAAAACCATGTTGAACAGTTTTCAGAACCAATGGGAAAAAAGGTCTGGATGTCCGAAACTTCGGGGTATTCTGAGAACTGGGAAACGACAGGTGATAGGACCGGTGCACTGGGTTTGGGATTGGACATGATGGCTGCCCTGGTTCATGGGAACGTCAACGCATGGGTCTGGTGGCAAGGAAGTGAGCTCGATGGAATAGATGAATACAACTTGATGAATGGTACGTTACCAGGGAGCAAGTACTTCGTTTCCAAACATTACTATCGATTTATCCGACCCGGCGCGGTTCGTATACAGGCTACCTCCACCGACGAAGACATTTTCGTAACAGCTTTCAAGCACGCCGAAAATGGGACGGTATCTGTGGTCATCATCAACGCGGGTGAGCCCAAGTCTATTTCCCTTAATGGAAGTGGCCTTCCCGCAGCATTCGAAATGTACCGCACGAATCCCACAGGTTCCGAAAACTGTACCTTGATTTCTGAAGTTTCGAGTGGAGACAGCAATCGTTTTTTGTTGCCGGGGAAGAGCATCGTGACCCTCCAAGCGGGTGGTAACCCGTTATAAATTTTATATGTGAGCGTAATCGCGCCTTCGGATTACTTGATTCCGGACGAAAAGACGTAGCGTAAGAGGAGTAGTATAGCCATAAGCTGGAACGCAAGTTGCTGAGCGTCCTCCAAAAATAGGAACAATATTGAATCTAAAATAAAAAGCAAGATGAGACAATTAAGTTTGCTGCTGATCATCGTACTGAATACCATGCCGGGTACGGCACAAGACGCGCCTATACGACTGTTGGTGCGCGCAGACGATATGGGGGCATCTCGATCGGCCAACGTCGCAGCTATTGAGGCATACGAAAAAGGAATTGTCCGGTCGGTGGAAGTGATGGTTCCCGGTGCTTGGTTCGAAGACGCTGTCATGTTGCTCAATGACCGGCCAGACCTCGATGTGGGTATCCATCTGACGTTGACCAGCGAATGGGATAAAGTAAAATGGCGCCCACTTACCCAATGCCCAAGCATTACGGGCGAAGATGGTTACTTTTTTCCGTTTGTTTGGAAAAGTGACCGCATACCTAGCGCGGCCAATATCGTCGAAAGCGCCTGGGATATACGTGAAATCGAACAGGAGCTCCGGGCGCAGATTGAACTGGGCATAAAGCGGATCCCACACATTACGCACCTATCTGAACATATGGGGTGCCTGAGTTTTTCAGACGCCACAAAAGAGCTCTTACAAAAGCTGGCTGCCGAATATGGTCTGGCGGTTGATTTAGCAGGCGTCTCGCGATTTCCAAGTTGGAGTGGAAGTGCAGTACCGGCCTCAGAAAAGATTGGAAAACTGCGACGACAACTCCAACAGCTGTCGGCCGGTACTTACTTGTTGGTCGAACACCCAGCACTTGATGACTTGGAAACCCGGGGTCTGGGGCATGTGGGCTATGAAAACGTGGCTGAAGACAGAGCTGGGGTTTTTAGGGCGTTTATCGACGATGATGTTCAGCGAATTGTTGCCCAACGTGGAATCGAATTGATTTCTTATCGCGAACTGAAATCTGCCGTCCCATCATCTGTTGCACAAACGAACAGCATTGCGCGGGCAGCCAATGTTGCACAGCCCCCCGCACATCCGGAAGTGAGATGGGTAAATCCAGAGATACCCCAGATTGCCGGGCTCAATCACTATATTTTATCAAGCAATGCGATGGGACATGCCGTCGGATATACGGTGTGGACGCCGAAGGAATATCATGAACAGACAGCTAAGCGATACCCAGTTATCTACTTTTTACATGGTATGGGTGGGAGCGAATCGTCGGATGCCGCGGGTTTTTCATCGTGGTTGGCGAAGGCTATCGAAAGTCAAGTACTGCCCCCAGTCATCTGTGTATTCCCGAATGGTGGCCGGAGTGGGTATCGGGGTGAAATGGAACAGATGATGGTAGCAGAATTGATTCCGCATATCGATCGCGAATACCGGACCATCTCGAGGGCGGAAGCCCGTGGGGTTGTTGGGTTCTCCATGGGCGGTGTGGGCGCGGTGCGTTTGGCCATTATGTACCCGGAATTGTTTAGCGCCGCAGGAAGTATGGGCGGCGGCATCCGCTTGGAGCGCGATGAACTTGAACGAGCCGTGGCACGTGCGCTTCCCTCATGGAAGCACCGGGGTTTCGGATTCTTTCTGGTGAACGGAGACCAAGATCGGCCACAGGCATTCAGCGCGTTTGCAAAAAAGTTGTCGAACGCTGGCGTGGATCATCATTTATTGGTATTGGAAGATACAGCCCATAATCTGGGGCATTATTACGAACGATCCGTCAACCAACTCCTGTTCTTTGTTGGGAGACACCTGGAATTCTAATATCAACAAAATTATCTTTTGCCAGTTATGCTTTTTCAACAAATCCAACAGGTTAAATATGAATATAATTCGACGCATCGTTGATGCCGTTGGTGAGAAGGCTAAGACATCGTCCGTATCTCGTTCGTAGCTGCTTTGAGGCTGCTTCGCAATGAAGCCAGGCTGTGGCTATACTGAGTCCGGGGTGTATCCACGTTTTTACCGCAAAAACGTGGACTCGACGTGGACTCACCGTGCTCACAGGGTGCAGGCATAGCGAAGCAGTCTCGAACCGTTGGCAAACAAGTGTCGAACCGTGTCTTATCCTAATATGGCTATACAGGTTATTGAATGAATTTTGAATTGGCTATACACCAGCTTTTTTTATTTTTAGATGTGTTGTTTTTTGTATTTTTGGCTACGTGCCCGTATTCGGTCAAGCGGAGGATTGGGAAACAAGATTGACATGACTTACGGGGTTAATGGACAAGCAGGTTGCCAATGGGATCGGGCGATTAGGAGTCCGGCGGATTAACTAACCAAAAAAGAAATGCAAAGACGAGAAATGATAAAACAAGCTGGGACACTGGCCTTCGGGTTGGCAGGTTTGCCTTTGCTGTCGGCAGGAGAGTTGCTTGCCGCAAAGCCTACCAATGCGCTTCCCCGGTGGAAAGGGTTTAATGTGCTTGATTTCTTCCATCCGGACCCTCGGATGAGGCGGCAGCACACGACCCGGGAACACTTCCGTTGGATGGCGGACTGGGGTTTCGATTTTGTTCGTGTACCCATGGCATACCCGTATTATGTGGATTTCGACCGGACCCGGCCTATCAACAAGGAAGAAGTGTACCGCATCGACGATAAGCGGGTTCAGGAGGTGATGGAATTGGTGGAGCAGGCCAATAGCCAAGGCCTGCACGTGAGCCTCAATTTACACCGAGCGCCCGGGTTTTGCGTCAATGCGGGCTTCGAAGAACCTTATAATCTTTGGACGGATCATGAAGCTATGGAGGCGTTTGTATTTCATTGGGCGCATTGGGCCAAGTTGCTCAGGAGCAAAACCCACGAATACATCAGCTTTGATTTGTTGAATGAGCCTTGTTTCCGCGAGGATATGAACGACCAGTTTTCGCGCCGTAGTTCGGTGCCCAAAGACATATACCGAGACCTGATCGTCAAAGGTTTTGATACCATACGGATGGCTAACCCACGGGCTTTGGTCATCGCGGATGGAAATAACATTGGTGCCGAGGTCATCGACAATATATCCGACTTGGATGTTGCCCAAAGTTGTAGGGGCTATGCACCCGGTTTGGTTTCCCATTACAAAGCACCCTGGGTATTCCAGCACCCGGATGACTTACCGGCAGTCACTTGGCCAAGCGAAGAAAACGGTGTGGTGCATGACAAGACTTGGCTGAGGGAGCATTTTGCGCCGTGGATCGACTTAGTGAGCCAAGGGGGCGGTGTGCACTGCGGCGAATGTGGCGCATGGAAGGAAACCCCACATCAGGTAGCGCTCTCGTGGATGGATGATATGTTTTCCATATTGACAGAACATGGGATTGGTTTTGCACTTTGGGAGTTTAATGGAACCTTCGGTATACTGAATTCGGACCGGAGAGACGTTGCTTATGAAGACTGGTATGGGCAAAAGCTCGACCGGAAGATGCTCGATCTATTGAGGAAGTTTGTGTAACCATTACCCGATGGTGCAGGATAGTTATGTGTTTTTTTTCTTATAGGTTTGAGGTACCCTTATTTGTACCGCGATATAAACCGATATAAATTGATTTCTCAAGGCCATAACGAAGAACGGCACTTACTCGAACAATTGCGAGCGGGTAACCACGACGCATTTGTGGAAATATACCATCGGTATAAGCTACGGCTAGCAGGTAACTTCCTCAGGATACTCAAGTCGCCCGAACTGGCAGAGGAGTTACTACAAGAACTATTTGTACGATTATGGATGCGCCGGGAACAAGTCGACCCCGAACAGTCAATTAAATCATACTTGTTTCGCATCGGGGAAAACCTCATCCGCGACACATTCCGAAAAGCCGCGAAAGATAGGGTGATGCAACAGCATTTACTGGCCGCGATTTCCGAAACCTATTCGCACGTCGAAGAATCCTTGATTTCGTCGGAGACCCGGACAGCGCTTCACCGCGCAATTGATCTGCTGCCGCCTAAAAGGCGGGAAGTATTTATATTGTGCAAGATGGAGTCCAGAAGCTACGAGGAGGTAAGCAAGCTGTTGAACATCAGCCCGGGTACTGTAAATGATCACATTCGAAAAGCCAACCGCTTTTTGAGGCAATACCTGACCACACATGCTGAATTAGGCGTGCTTCTCGTGTCGAGTGCCATGTTATATCATATTTCATAAAAAATAATGCACTATATATCAATCAATTACTTCTAATTCTGATTTTTCTTACGGGTTACAGCATCTGATTTTCATGCCATCAGCGTATAAGCATGTAAAATAAGATTGTGAGTAAGATTCCCATCACGACACTGTTTCAGAAATACCTGAATAATCAGATCAACTCGGAAGAGTTGCAAGACTTGCTGCGTTATTTTGAGCATTCGGATGTGGGTGATGATTTGACGCCACTAATCAAACAAGAACTTGATCGTGCAGACACACAACCGGATGAGTTGTCGAAGGCGATTGCCGATCGTGCAGCGCAGCGGATTATTGCACGGACTAGACCGCCGCGAACGGTATCAGGTGTATCGAGGAGATGGACGAGCGGATATTGGGTACGCGTAGCAGCCGCGGTGTTGGTCGTTGTGACCGGAAGTATCTATTTCTTTCTCAAATCAACGGGTGGATTGCAAGTTCCCGTCGCCCAGTTGGCAGATATTGCACCGGGAAGCAACCAGGCTACACTCACTTTGCCTGACGGTCGAACTATTGACCTCGACACAGCGCAAGGTGGTATCGTGGTAGCCAATGGAATCAAGTACGTAGACGGAAATAAACTAATTGATAATGGACAGTTGGCAATGGATAATGGTGGTAAACCGCAAGGGGGATCGGCAGCTATCAATTATCAATTATCAACTCCGAAAGGCGGCACCTACCGGGTAACACTGCCGGATGGTACCCGTGTGTGGCTCAATGCAGCGTCGGCTTTGCGTTATCCTGCTCAGTTCACTGGAAACACACGGGAGGTGGAGCTCGATGGTGAAGGGTATTTTGAGGTTGCAAAGGATGCACATCGCCCATTTCTGGTAAAAAGTAATGGTCAGGTGGTTAGGGTTTTGGGAACTGTATTTAACATCAATGCGTATCCTGACGAAGCACAGGTGATGACAACGCTTGTAGAAGGAGCTGTTGCGGTTGGAAGCAATACCGCTGTGGCGCGCGCGTCCCTAGCATTCGTCACGTTGAAGCCGGGTCAGCAAGCCGCATTTAAGGGTGGCCACATACAGGTAATCACGGTTGATGCCAGCGACTATGTAGCATGGAAAGACGGCAGATTTGTATTCTATAACGAACCCCTGCCCTTGGTAATCAAAAAATTAGAAAGGTGGTATGACGTGTCGTTTGAGCATCAGGAACTCGCAGCCGGTATTGAATTTTGGGGATCGCTATCGCGTAATGTGATGCTCTCCGAGATTCTTGAAGTGATTGAATTAAATACACCATTAACGTTTGAACGTAAAGGAAGGAGGATTATAGTCAACGAAAAGTAATACCATCATCACAGCATATTAGCCAAAAAGGCCGAAAGTGTCGTTACCACTTTCGGCGTAATCAGGCGTAACAATTACAACCATTTAAGTAACTAAATCGTTCACCTAACGGTACAAAACTACTAAAAGCGATTCACAATTTTAGATTTTGAAAGTGAAAAGCGAGGGGATTGTACCTGAAAAAAAGTTTTTTATGTATAATCGAATATGTATCGATTCGGGCGACAAAGTTGTCAAGTCGCCACAAGGTACTTATGTGTTCAATAAACCAATTGTCCTATTTTACCTAACGATGAAACTAACAGCCATACTCATTTTGGTGTTTTCGTTTCAAGTCTCAGCATATACCTACGCACAGCGAATAACGTTGCGCGTGACGAATGCGCCGCTTGAAAATGTGCTGAAGCAAATTCAACAGCAAAGCGGATACAACTTTATGTTTAATAACCAATACTTGAAGACGGCCAATCCGGTGACGCTGGACATCAGCGATGTGGGGGTGTCTAGCGCACTTTTATTAGTGTTTGAAAATCAACCCTACGACTATCGGATTGAGGGAGAAATTGTTACGTTGATTCCGAAAAAAAAGGATGAATCCGCTTCAGTAATAAGACACGAGGCGGCGCAACAAAGTATCCGGGGTCGCGTCGTCGATTCTCTTGGCACACCATTAACGGGTGTATCGGTATTTGTAAAGGGTACCTCAAGGGGGACTTCTACCGATAGCGAAGGGCGTTATGAAATCCAGGCGAATTCAAATGAAATACTGGTATTTCGTTATGTGGGTTATATTTCTCAAGAAGCCGTCCTAGGCACACAAACCTCGTTGGATATCGTATTGGAGGTTGAAGAATCTGACCTGGACGAGGTGGTCGTGGTGGGTTACGGAACCCAAAAGAAAGAAACGATAACCGGAGCGATTTCATCAATCCAAACCAAAGAAATCAAGCAAAGCCCCGCTTCCAACCTAGCGGTCTCCTTGGCTGGGAAGTTGCCGGGACTAACCGTTATCCAAAGCGCAGGGGAGCCCGGAAGAGAGGGGGTTAACCTATATTTGAGGGGTGTGCGGACATTGAACGGGCAGTCCCCTCTTATTTTGGTAGACGGTGTTCCGCGTGAGTTAACTTATATCGACCCGAATGAAGTGGAGAGCGTGACCATTTTGAAGGATGCTTCGTCCACAGCTGTATTTGGTGTGAAAGGTGCCAATGGGGTCATACTCGTCACCACAAAAAGAGGGGAAAGTGACAAACCCCAAATTGCGCTGTCTTTCGAGAATGCTTATCAGCAGTTCAACCGTATTCCGCAACCCGTAGGGGCACTGGATTATGTGACATTAACAAACCAAGCAAGGGCGAATGACGATCGGGCCGAGCTGTATTCAGACGAAGTAATCGAACACTTTAGGCTACAAGACAGACCCGATATTTACCCGGACAACGACTGGATGGATATGATGGTCAAAGACAATACCCGTCAAACGCGTGCGAACCTAAATGTAAGCGGTAAAACCAGATCAACTGCCTATTTTGTTAATGTAGGCGCGCTGCACCAGGATGGCCTGTGGAAAGTCTCCCAAGACGAATACGACGCTTCCAGTTCGTTGAAAAGGTATAATTTCCGTTCGAATATTGATATTAATCTCAACCGGAACTTAACGGCGTTTCTGAACATCGGAGGATATTTGGAAGTACTAAATAAGCCAAATCCCAATGCGGACAACTTGATGTTACTCTACAGTACCTATACGTACCCTAGTATCATGCCAGGGCCACTTACACCAGACGGAGAAGTAATCGGCCATGTCGGGTCCGACTCGAATCCCCCATGGGGAATAATAAACAAATCAGGTTACTCCCAGGAGAAGCGTACGAATGTAACCGCCAGTTATGGCATGAAACAAGACCTCTCATCCTTCATAACTGAAGGGTTGTCTGCACAGGCAATGGCATCTTTCGATACCCGCACAATTTATCACCTCAACGCCAGTCAAACATTCCAGCAATGGTTGATGGAGGTAGGCCAAGATGAAGCGGGAAATGAGATACCCGTTTATAGTAGGCGGGACCAAACTGAAAATACGCCCCTCGCCCTTAGCTCATCTTCCAATTTTCTCTCGTATTTAAATATCCAAGGCTCACTTAATTATGAGCGGGATTTCGACAATCATGCATTGACTGCTTTGTTGCTTTATCAACAAGAAGAACAGTTGTTACAAGGACAGCGTTTGCCATTCAGGGTAATTGGAGCGGTGTCAAGGCTTACGTATGGTTATAGCAACAAATATTTCGCTGAATTCAACGCGGGGTATAACGGATCGGAGCAATTTTCGAGAAAAAACAGATTCGGATTTTTCCCTTCTGTTTCGGCAAGCTGGATAATAAGCAGGGAAAACTTTTTGCAAAACAATCCGGTACTCTCATTTCTGAAATTCAGGGGCTCGTACGGCGTGGTCGGTAATGACAGGCTAGGCGGCAGTCGTTTTTTGTACCTCGATGACGTGAAGTTAACGGGAGGTGGTATCATCCCTGGCTTGTATGGGGGGCAACTCATCGAAGAGACTGCTATCGGAAACCCTGACTTGAGGTGGGAAGTGAGCCGGAAGGGTAATCTGGGAATAGAAGTCGGACTTTTTAATCAAGTAGACTTAGTGGCCGATTTTTACAGGGAGAAGACGGAAAACATGTTAATCAATAGGCAACAATTCACCCAAATCCTGGGTTTAAGTGGTTTGCCCCCGTTGAATATCGGTATCGTCGAAAACCAAGGGTTTGAAGTTGAATTGAGGCATCGGAAAGCGTTCAGCCAACATTTCTCCATATTAAGCAAGGTAAATCTGAATTACGCCAAAAATAAGTTAATTTTCAATGACGAACCCCTGAGACCCGAAACGTATGCCTATCGATACCAACAACAGGGGTTTCCGATAGGCCAGCAGTTTGGGTATTTGACAAACGGTTTCTGGGGAAGCCAAGAAGAAATTGATAACTCGGGGCTGGTTTATCAGGTTGGTGCCGGACAGCCGAGGGTCGGCGATTTGAAGTATGTCGATTTGAATGGCGACGGTACGATTAACGAAGAAGATATATCGCCTATCCTTCATTCGTCGATTCCCGAGTTTACGTTTGGGGGAGCCTTAAGCGTCAACTATAGAAGCTTTGACGTTTCGTTCTTATTGCAAGGTGTCTCCAGGGTGTCCAGACCTTATACCGGCAACGGTATTTACGAGGTGGGGCAGGGGAATAGTGTCTTTTTCGATATCCACAAAAATGCTTGGACACCGGAGCGGGCGGCGAATGGTGATAAAATTACTTGGCCAGCGTTAGGTTCGTCCATCAATGCAAACCATATTCAAAACGCATTTTTCATTTGGGACGCTTCCTATCTCCGGCTAAAAAGTTTTGAGGTTGGATACACGATTCCCAACAACTTGATATCAAGAATGAGAATGCAAAGCATGCGTGTATATGCAACCGCATTGAATCCGCTCACTTGGGATAAATTTCCTACCAAGGAATATGATCCTGAATTAAGCTGGGTATTGGCATATCCTATTCAGCGGATGTTCAATTTTGGGGTTAATGTTGTCTTTTAAACAAATGGAAATGAAACCGTCATGGTTTTCAAAAACCACACAGGGAATAATTAAATCATGACAGTTTCATCATCACTAAAAAAATAAAAAGATGAAACCTGCATAAACTTCCATAAACAAAAGAACATAAATAATTTATGCAAACTTCATTGCCATAAAAAAATTATTCTAATGAAAATCATAACGAAAATTATCATAGCCCAGCTCGTTTTCCTGATGGCTGGGTGCCAAGAATATTTAGATATTACACCTGATGGGAGGATTTCTTTGGAAGATGTGTGGAAGGATCCCAAAATGGTGGAAGCATATCTCAACGGCGCTTATTCGGAGATGAACGTCAACCAAGGCGGACTCAATTATTTTTCGGGCGCATTTTTAGGTGGCATTACCGATCTTTTCCACGATTCGGATGATTTTGAACCTGACCCGTTAATTGCTCCGATGTGGTATCAAGGGAGTTTGTCTCCTACATACGATCCCACTCAAACCGGCAATAACGGTAACATTTTCAGGGTGTATTGGTCTGGAATAAGAAAATGTAACGTTTTCTTAGAAAATATAGATCATGCTCAAGTGATCAACGAAGGATCCCGGGCAAGGATGAAGGCAGAAGCGAGAGTATTGAGAGCCTGGTATTATGTACAGCTCTGTAAGAAATATGGCCCTATGCCAATTGTTGAGACGCCTTTGAGCCTGCAAACGGATTTTTTGACGGTAAAAAGACCAGGGAGCTTTCAAGAAGTTGCCGATTTTATCGATCGGGATTGGCAAGCGGTCAAAGACGTCACGGACTTTCCATGGCGGATAACAAACGGCCTTGATAAGGGCAGAATGACCAAAGCAATCATGCTATTGTTGCGCTCTCAAGCCCAATTGTTTGCCGCAAGTCCGCTGTACAATCCGGAGAATGACCTTACAAAATGGGAAAAAGCGAGAGACTATGCAAAAGAAGGAATATCGCTGCTTACGGCCAACGGAGGGTATCAGGTATATTATGATCCTAACCTCGGAGAAGCGTCGTTTGAGAATTACTTTTTGAATAGCAGAGACTTTAGTGCCTCTCCGAGAGACAAAGAAACGATTCTGGAGAGCGTGAGCCCATATCCCATGGTATGGCCTCATCATAGTAACGGTTTCCCGCAGCGCGATATGGAAAAGGCAGGGAGTTGTCCGACCCAGGAATTGGTAGATATGTTTGATATGCGGACAACCGGGTTACCCGTCGTTGATCCTGCTTCCCCATATTTGGATGACGACCATCTTCAACCGAATTACTTCTCGGGAAGCGGTTATGACCCTGCAAACCCTTATGAAAACAGAGACCCTCGGTTTTATGCTACGGTAATCTATAACGGAGCTTATATTCCCGGTATTGACGCATTGGCGGAAACATTTGTAGGTGGAGCAGCCGAGATCAGACCGAATGGAGGCCGGAGAAATACCCGTACAGGTTATTACCTTAGGAAGTTCCTTGATCAAGCGGTTCCCGCACCCATTCTCTTAGGTGCGTATTGGAAACGGATGCGTTTTGGGGAGTTTTACTTAAATCTTGCAGAAGCCGAGAATGAACTAAATGGGCCGGGGCCCGATGTCACCGCGGCCATGAAACCACTCCGCGATCGCGTCCATATGCCGGCTATTCCCCAGACCATTACCTCTAAAGAAGAGATGCGAGCCTATATCCAAAAAGAACGTGCTGTTGAACTTGCGCTGGAAGAGCAGCGTGTTTGGGACGTGCGGCGGTGGAAAATACTGGATAAGACGGATAAATTGGTGACGGGTATGCTGATAGAAAAGGAAGGCGATTCTTTTACCTATGAGCGTTTTGTCGTAGGCAGACGGAACTCATGGGCGGATAAATATTTGTTATTCCCTATTCCGTTGACGGAAATCTCCGTATTGGGAGACGAATGGCAAAACCCAGGATGGTAAATGGGTTGGGGCAGTCTACCTGATGGCCCCAACCCATTTCTTTTTGCATTACCGATACGTATAACCTCACTAACATTTTACCCTCGTTATATGAAGAGCGTAGTTAATCTGATATTCGTCCTGTGTTTTTCGGTTTCCTGTGGCAAAACGAAAGACGTCGATTCGCCCATAACCATTTTTATTGATTCGATTCATGTCAGCAATCTCGATGTAGTTGATCTCGACATTGATAACCGACAGAAGTTGGTAACGGTAACATGTTATGAAGATCAGGACATCGCTGATGTTCGCATGTCATTCTTTTTCCCCGAACATATCAGATTAAGGGATTCGGAAAGTAATCAACTGACATTGGATCTTGAGCGGACGGATTCCTTCACACTGCTAGCCGGTGATAAGGTAATCCAATTCAAATTATATGTTAAATTGATACCCAAACCATTTCGGCAGGATAGCTTCGTAATCAGCACCTTTCATGGGATCCCTGGCGGTGAGGCCGCCCATAACCGGCAAGTTCTGGAAAACACCAAGAGAGCCAATTTCACACATTTCGAAACCACATTCACTACGCCTGCAGGCAGCGTACAAGCCCTTCGAATTGCAGAGGGGCTGGGTTTGAAAGTTATCGTCCAGGACTATTCGAAATTCGGCGGCTTTCAAAATTACGATGCACAGATTGCGAAGACGACCGCTGCTAGCGTCGTTGAAGCCGTAGCGCTTTACAGCAATTATAAGTCCTTCGCAGGGTACTATGTTTGGGACGAACCATTTTTGGAACAATTGCCACAGGTAAGGCGCGACTTGGACCTTTTAAGGCGTTATGATCCCGGAAAATTGTTTCTGGTTGTAACATTGCAGTCTTACAGCCCGACCTATACATGGGAGAACGGACAATATACTAGGTATATTGACGAACTGTTATCCGTGGTTGACCCACCTCTTCTTTGTACGAATTATTACGTCTACGAGCAGGATATAAAACAAGGAGTCAGTTTAACAGATTCCAAATTATGGAGAGACTGGGGCTATATCCGCAAAAAGGCGATCGAACGGGAAATTCCTTTTTGGCTATATATCCAACTGATGGGAGATATTTTGGACGGTCGAGTCGGTGATATCTCCATTGGGCAGATTGCTGTGCAAAATTACATTGCATTGGCTTTGGGCGCCAAAGGTATTTCTTATTATAACACCATTGGTGGCATTCTTGATGAACAAGGGACGCCAAATCATTTATTTAATGATGTTGCGATGCTTAATATCGAGACGTTGCACATCGGAAACAAATTGTTGAATGCTTCCTCTCAAAAGACCTATCATACAGGCAGTATACTACATGACGATTATTTAGATAAATTAGCTGATTCCGATTTGCTAGAATCCGTATCGGCGGAGTTGTTGGTTGGGGAATTTGAGGACAACAGCAGCGGGGAGAGATTGGTTTTATTGGTTAATACGGATTATGAAAATGCGGTTTCAGGCACGATAATACTGAAGGATTCTTTTCAAGTGGGAAAACTGAACAGGCAAACAGGGCAAATTGCCTTTCGGGATGGTGGCCTTAATGCGATAGCAGTCGATATCCCTCCAGGTAGAGGTGAGTTGTTTGTTTTAAGACAACATCGTTGAGCAATCTACAATTCGGTCTATCGACTTTGAACGTACGCTTCCTAGTTAATTTCCGTGTGACGGTTTGTACGAGAAGGAGAACAACCAAATTAGACAGTCGGTCTCCATAATGGTACAGGACAGTGAAACTGTCTTTTGCTGTTATCTTTACCGACTTACCAACTTTGATGATCTTCAGATTATGAAACAACGATTATTACTGCTGCTATGGGGTGTTTTTAGCACACTTTTTTCGCTGAGTGCGTCCGCCAAATCCAATAGCGCTGTTCTCCCCAGTGGCCTTCGTTGCGAGTATCTTGAAAATCCGATGGGCATCACAGTTCATTCTCCACGACTAAGCTGGGTGTTGGAAGCAACAGATAAAGCGGCATTTGGACAGCACCAGACGGCCTATCGCGTGTTGGTGGCATCAACTAGCCGGCTATTGGCCAAAGGAGAAGGAGATTTATGGGATAGTGACTGGATAGATTCGGACCAGATGCAGCATATCGTATATAATGGGCAAGAGCTGCGCTCGGACCGTGCCTACCATTGGAAAGTGCAGGTTAAAGATGAGCATGGAAGGGTTTCGGCATGGAGTAAACCGGCTTATTGGACAACGGGATTGTTCAACGCGAACGATTGGAAAGCCCAATGGATTGGTAGTGACGAAATGTACAATCGCGCGGCCATAGAAAATAATATTACAGACCCATGGTTCAGAAAGACGGTAGAATTGAGCAAGAGGCCTGGCAAAGCAACGATATTTGTGGCCTCAGTAGGCTACCATGAATTGTATGTGAATGGCGAACGCATTGGGGATGAGGTACTCGCCCCGGCCGTATCAGACCATACCAAACGGGCCCGCTATGTTGCCTATGACATTGCCGATAAACTGAAGCGTGGAACCAATGTCATCGCGCTTTGGTTGGGTACGTCGTGGTCGATTTTCCCGGGGTACATCCTCCATGAGGACCGCCCGCTCACCCCAATCGTGACCGCACAAATGGACGTGTACCAAGAAGCATCGCCCGGAGACGGCACACGGCCCCTGGCCAGGATTGTCACCGATGCTACATGGAAAACCCACCCCAGCCCCAATCGACTGCTCGGTAAGTGGGATTTTAGAAATATGGGGGGTGAATTATGGGATGCCCGAAAAGAAATCGCCGATTGGAACAAAGCAAGCTGTGACGAAACAGCATGGCAACCGGCAACCGAGTATCCCACGAGACTAACGCTTTCACCGCAAGTGATTGAAGGAAACCGCCTCTTTGATGAAATCCGGCCGGTAAGCATCGAAGAACGAGCCGACGGCTCCTACCGAGTGGACATGGGCGTTAATTTTGCCGGGTGGACGGAGGTCAACCTGAAAGGACAAGAAGGCGATACCATCCGTTTTTTTTACTCCGAGCGCGAACAGGATGATATGACATTTGGCCTTCATAGTGCTTACGTCATTGGCGACGGAGGAACGGGAACGTTCCGTAATCGTTTCAATTATAGCTCGGGACGTTGGATTACGATAAAAGGGTTGAAGAATGCACCCACCATCAGTGATGTGAGAGGGTGGATGGTCCGGACGGATTACAACGAAGCGACACAATTCGAATGTTCGGATACGTTGCAGAACTGGGTATATGATCGGATACGATGGACATTTGAAAACCTTTCGCTCGGTGGTTTTATCGTCGACTGCCCCCAGCGTGAGCGTATGGGTTACGGGGGCGACGCGCACGCGACGAGCGAAACAGGCATGTTCAATTACCACATGGCAGCATTCTATACGAAGTGGATGCAAGATTGGCGTGACGTGCAGGGCACGGAGCCCATGGTTGGTAATATGCTGGATACGAATTATGCCCGTAAGGCAGTAACCAGCGGTCGGTTGTTGAACAACGGCGTACTACCGCATACGGCCCCGACCTATTGGGGTGGCGGCGGGCCTGCATGGGGTGGAATCGTCGTTACATTGCCTTGGTTTATGTACCAACATTATGGCGATAAGCAAGTGTTGGAAAGTAATTTCGAGCTCATTCAAGGTTGGCTGAGGTTTTTGGAATCACATACCAAAAACAACTTATTGCAACGCTTTGGCGGGCAATGGGATTTTCTGGGAGACTGGCTTTGGCCGAACGCAACGGCCGAAGGCATGAATAACGATAAACCAGAGACACTTTGTTTGAACAATGCTTACTATATATTCAATTTGCGTACAGCTGCAAAAATTGCAGGAATCATCGGCCGAACAAAAGAGGTTAGTGCTTGGGAAGCACAGGCCGAGGCATCTGCCAAGGCGGTGCATGCCCGCTTTTTCAATGAAGCGGACCACAGTTACGCAGACGGTTCCATGGCCAATCTTGCCGCCGCCCTGCTGGCTGAAATTCCGCCGGCACCGTTGCGCAGCAAAGTGATGGAGCGTCTAGAAAGCGAGATTATCGATGTACGAAACGGACACATCCACGCCGGTATTACGGGTGGAGCGCTGCTTTTTAAACTCCTACGCGACGAAGGGCGAGACGACTTGATTTATAGTATGGTATCTCAAACAACCTATCCCAGCTGGGGATATATGAAAGCGAATGGTGCAACGACAATGTGGGAAATGTGGGAGAAAGACCTTCCCGGTCACTCGTTACTGCACAGTTCATACCTTTATCCCGGAGCATGGTACATCGATGGCGTCGCGGGCATCAAGCGCGATCAACAATTTCCAGGATTTCGAAAGTTCGTCATCCGCCCGCCGTTTCGAGATGCAACTGATTTAACATGGGCCACCGGATCGTTTGAATCGCCCGTCGGTACGATTAAATCGAACTGGTCGCGGGAAGACGGCAAGCTGCGGCTGGAAGTCACCGTGCCGCCCAACAGTGTAGCTACCCTGCAGCTCCGACCGGAAGAGGCCGTGGATATCTCGGCTTACAAAAGCATTGAGAAGCTAGCTGGCCAAGGTGGTCTGTTACAATATAAGGTATTACCAGGTACGTACCAGTTGGTACAGCTAACAGCACCGTAGCCATGCATATCAAATTCATTCTACATCACTCATTTTATAATAATATGTACAAATCTTTTAATAATACCTGCCGGATATTTGCTCGGGTTTTAATGGCATTACCTATTTTGTGTAGCGTTTCCATCACGTTTTTATGGGCCCAACAGAAAGAAAAAATCACGTTTAGACCCCACTTCGTCGCCGCCGAAAGCTTCGAGTCGGTCGGTGTAATAGACGTGAATAACGATGGTAAGCCAGACCTCGTCTCCGGCGACTTTTTTTACCTCAATGAGGGTGATGCCAACACGATCTTCCGCAACCGTCATAGACTGGGTGATCAGCCGGCATATGGCGAGTACTTCGACGATTTTGCTACCATTCCCTTAGATGTCAATAACGATGGGCGCATGGATTTTATTACCGGTGGTTGGTTTGGAGAAGAGTTGCGTTGGCATGAGAATGTGGGGACGGACGGTGAATGGCCGGCCCACGTCATCGCGAAGATAGGTAACGTAGAAACCGTGAGGGCTTGGGACCTGGATAACGACGGACAGGTTGAAATTGTGCCGAATACTCCGGGTTCTCCACTGCATTATTTCAAACTGGAAGCACCCGGCAAATTTGTACGTTACGACGTAGGAGATTATAAAAGCCATGGCCTTGGGTTTGGCGATATCAATGGTGATGGAAAAGGCGATTTCATCATAAGCAGTGGCTGGATAGAAAACAAGGGGAATAATCAATGGGTTTTCCATCCCGATTTTGATTTGGGCCACGATGCCAGTATCCCAATCATCGTGACTGACCTCAATGGAGACGGCAAAAACGACCTCATTGTAGGAAGTGCGCATAGCTATGGTCTCCACTGGTACGAACAGCACGTTGACGCCCAAGGCAAGCGTTCGTTCAAAAAGCACTTGATCGACGATACCGCTTCCCAATACCACGAATTGGTATGGACCGATATCACAGGCGATGGTAAACCAGAGCTGATAACGGGCAAGCGCTACAGGGCACACAACGGTGGCGATCCGGGTGCGAACGATGATGTCGGTTTGTATTATTTCACCTGGGACGGCAAATCGTTTACCAAAAATATAATAGCTTACGGCCCTCCGGGTGTTGGTAAAGGCACAGGGATCTATATGCAGGTTGCCGACCTGAGAGGTACGGGAAGAAAAGATATTGTGGTGGCTGGAAAAGATGGCCTCTGGGTATTTTTCAACGAAGGGCTTTAGTAAAATCACAGATACATAGTTAATCAAATCTTACATGTTAAAAACAAAATTGTTTTTGGTTGCCGCCGGAATATTAAGCATTTTGTTGGCAGGCACCTGCTTGGATCTTCCGGCTCAGAAGCCCGGTAATCCTTCCTCGTTGGAATTTAACCAAGGCGATCGGATTCTTTTCCTCGGAAGCTCGCTTTTCGAAAATGAACTGGAAAAAGGATACCTCGAGTTCGCCATTTCGAGCCGGTGGCCCGACAAGGACCTCACATTCAGGAATCTCGGATGGACCGGCGACAACGTCTTCGCCGAAGCGCGGAGCACGTTTACCACTCCGCCCACACCCTACCAGCAATTGTTTCAGCAAATCAGAAGCACCAACCCCGATCATGTTCTGATTGCGTATGGTGGTGTGGAATCCCAAAAGGGAGCAGCGGGTGTCAACGAGTTTATCAATGGGCTCGGGGTAATCATCGACTCGATCGATGCGCTGGGTGCCCAGACAATCCTCCTCTCTACAATCCCTGTCAAGCTAGCTGGCAGCCCGGAAAATACCGTTGCCCAAAATGAAAACCTTAAGCTTTATGCCGATGCTATTGCATCGCTTGCAACAGAACGGAAGAAGAGGTACGTGGACGTTTATACCCCTTTAGCTGAAAATAGCGGTGACCTCTATCTCGACAACGGGATACATTTGAACGAAGCGGGCTACTATTACCTTGCCCAGGTGCTTGAACAGTCTTTTGGATGGCCCCTACGCGAATCAAAGGTTGCCGTCAACGTTTCCAAGTCTAAGGCTACTGCCACTGGCCCTGCTAAAATCATTTCCGGTGGCGGAGATAACGTCACGTTCAGTATGGAAGAACAGGTTCTTCCACTTCCGGTACCTGATGCAGGTCAACCCGCGGCACAAGCATCTGTGCTTGTCCAGGTAAGTGGCCTGGCTAGTGGGTTTTACACCTTGACAGAGAACGGCCGACAATTGATTACGGCATCGGCCGATGATTGGGCAAAGGGCATCGTGCTGGACCACGGCATTTCGCAGGAGCAGGCGGCCAAGATCAGTGGCTATATTGTCAAGAAAAACGAACTCTTCTTCGAGCAATACCGCCCACTAAACAGGACCTATATTCTGGGTTTCAGAGCATATGAGCAGGGCAGGCACAAGCAAGGACTTAAGGACCTCGATTTCATCATCTCCTGGTTGGAAGGACAAATCAATCTGCACCGGAAACCGGTCATCAAAACGTATGAACTTAATCCCTTGAAGAAATAGCCTACTTGGGAGTAAACAAAAAAACAGAAAACAGATAGATGAAATCGATACGTGTGTTATTTGCATTCCGGGGCTTATTTGTTGCACCACTGCTGTTGCTGGCTGCCTGTTCGACCCAACCGGACGAACCCAAGGAATATCCCGAAGATGATCCAAGAAATGAACTCCAATCCTTCCAGATTGCCGAAGGGTTTGAGGTTTCGCTGTTTGCTGCCGAGCCGCTCGTGGCAAAACCCATTCAGATGAACTGGGATGCCCAAGGGCGTTTATGGGTGATTACCAGTACGGCATACCCACTCTCTAAAACCGGCGAGGAAGCTAATGATAAAGTTTTCATCCTGGAAGATACCGATGGGGATGGTGTGGCAGACAAATCGACCGTTTTCGCAGAAGGCTTGGTGCAGCCCACCGGGGTTCTGCCCGGAGATGGTGGGGTTTACGTTGCAAACGCTACGGAAATACTGCACCTTTCAGACACTGACGGCGATGGCAAGGCAGATAGGCGAAGGACAATCGTCAGCGGTTTCGGAACCGGCGATACACACCACCTTATCCATACCTTCCGTTGGGGGCCCGAGGGGAGGCTATATTTCAACCAATCAATTTACATCCATAGCCACGTGGAAACCCCTTGGGGAATCAAGCGGCTGGAAGGGGGCGGCGTGTGGAAACTACAGCCCCATACGCTCGAACTGGATGTGTATGCTAGGGGGCTTGTAAACCCATGGGGGCTGCGATTTGATCAATACGGCCAATCTTTCCTTACGGATGGCGCTGGTGGAGAAGGAATCAATTATGCATTTCCGGGTGCTACTTTCGTGGCCGCTCCCGGTGCAGAAGAGATACTGCGCGGGTTGAATCCCGGGCAGCCCAAACACTCCGGACTGGACATCGTATCCGGGCGGCATTTGCCAGATTCATTGCAAGGACATTTGATTACCAATGACTTTAGAGCCAATCGTATCAACCGGTTCGAATTGGAAGAGCAGGGCAGTGGGTATGCTTCCAAGCAGATGTCCGATCTGCTTTGGACCGATCACGTGGCCTTCCGTCCGGTAGATATTTCCATTGGCCCCGATGGTGCGATTTATGTTGCCGATTGGTATAACCCGATTATCCAGCATGGTGAGGTTGACTTCCACGACCCACAGCGCGATCGGGAACGGGGCCGGATTTGGCGTATAACTGCCAAGAAACAGTCGTTAGTTAAGAAACCTAAACTGGTGGGCGCGTCGGTAGGCAATCTTTTGAAGGCGTTGGAAGCGCCCGAAGCGTGGACACGCGATCAAGCCAGGCAGTTACTGAAAGAGCGGGGTGCAGAAGAGGTTGCAGGACCGCTGCAAAGTTGGATAGATAAGCTCAACAAAAAGAGCGACGATTACGAACGATTAAAGCTCGAAGGGTTGTGGGTGTTCCAGGCGATTGATACTTACAATGGGCCGCTTTTGGAAAGCCTGCTGGATGCACAAAGCCATCAGGTGCGGGCCGCTGCCCTCCGGTCGTTACAGCTTTGGCATAAAAACGTCAGTAACCTAAATGCCATTTTGCAAAAAGCGGTTAAAGATGCACATCCGCAGGTGCGCCTCGAAGCCGTAATTGCACTACGTGAATTAGGCGATGCTGCGGCTGCGAAAACTGCCTTGGATGTGTTGGATCAACCGATGGATGAATTCCTCAATTTTGCGTTGTGGCAAACGCTGCGGCAACTCGAACCCGAATGGCTCGCCGCCGTTGAAAGCGATCCTCAATTCTTCGGGAATCCTGCAAAAACATCGTATGCGTTGAAATCGGCAGCTGCCGCGGACGCCATTACGCTTTTAACGCAACTTTACAAAGAAGGCCAGGTGCCGCAACAATATCGAAAAGATGCACTATCCGCCATTGCTAAACGTGGTCAGCTCCAAGATCTGAATGCTATTTTCGACGTTGCCATCGATCGGTTTTCACAGCAACAGCACGATGTTTCGGATGAGCTCGCCGCGGTGGAAGATGCCGCACGGAACAGGCGGGTTGTCGTTAACCACCAATTGGGCCGCCTTCAGGCAATCATTGAGGGGCCAGACGAAGCTTCTGCTATTGCTGCCATCAAAGTGGTAGGAGCGCTGAAATTAAGCGCGTTCGAACCCCAACTTAAAAAGTTCCTGAGCCATACGAATCGAAATTATGCGAAAGCTGCCATGGCTGCCATGGCAGCCGTCAACCCAACAGCTACGCAAGGACTTCTGAAAAACCTGGCGACTGCACAACATCCGATGGATCTTCGTTTAATCGCTGTTTCGCAACTGGTACAACTCAATGCGGCCGCCGCAGCCAAGATCAGCGTGGGGTTGCTGAATGAGCTGGAAGACCCGGAACAGGCTAAAAACGTATTCAATGAATTTCTCGCTGATGGCGGTCGCACCAATGCGTTGGCTACGGAGTTGCTAGCTACCCGCATACCCGAAGCCGTAGCGCTGGCAGCACGCCAGCATGTGCAGGCATCGATCCCGTGGGATCGCAGGGAAAAGGACGAAGTTAAACTACTGATTCAAGGCCTGGAAGCCTCCGGCGGTGTATTGCCAGCAGAACGTATGCCGCAGGACCTTGACGACGATCAAATCGAAGCGATCGTTTCCAAAGCGGAGCAAAGTGGCAACCCGGTGGAAGGCGAATTGATCTTCCGCAAGCGGGAACTTGCCTGCCTAACATGCCATGCGGTGGGTGGCGCAGGTGGACAGATAGGTCCCGACCTGAGTAGTCTTGGAACAAGTTTACGAGGAGAGGCCATCGTCAAATCCATCATATATCCCACCGAATCGATTAAAGAGGGTTACGAGTTGCAAAGGGTGGTCCGTACGGATGGCACCGAAATGATGGGCTACTTAGTAGCGGACAGGCCCAGTGAAGTCGTTATGCGGGACGTTGCTGGCAATGAGGTGCCTATCCCGAAAGATAAGATACAGACGAGAGAGAAAATACCCGGTTCGTTGATGCCCCCGAGTTTGACAGCAAGCTTGGATGAGCGAGAATTTACCGACCTGATCAGTTACCTCTCCAAACTGGGCAAGACCGGTGCTTTTAGGGTACCTACAGCGCGTTTCGTAAGGCGCTGGCAAGCAGTACCGGTTAACGATGAAATGTTGGAAAGAATAAAAAGCGAAGGTATTGAAGTTGTTTCCAAAGCGAATGAGCCGGGTGGAAGTGCTCATTACAGCATGGTTTCCGGCGCACTTCCCATCGATGAATTGACTATTGTAGAAGCCGGCGGAGACAAGCGTTATAGCTTTGTGAAGTTCCAGGTTGAAATCCTTACCCCGGGCGATGTGATATTTCGATTTGACGACGCAAACGGCATTACGGCTTGGGCAGAAACCAACGTGCTCGCTATCCAGGAACGTACGCTTACCGCCTCGTTTACCCAAGGGGTGCATCAGGTCATATTGGCGGTAGACCGGGACGCGCGCAAGGACGGGTCCATCCGGGTACAGCTAACCGACGACGGCGGTGCACAAGCACGGCTGGTTATGGGAAAGTAAATGTAATCAAACAGCGTGTTTTGATTTCGTGAATTACACCTAACATTGGCCATCAGGCCAATGTTAGGTGTATTAGGATATAGCCGTTGTTTGCTGACATTTGTTTGAAAAGGGCTACTATTTACGTACGGCAGCGTAAGTGCTCGTGCTTTTCTTCGATAAGATGGTATCTTTGTGCGGTAACAAGAAAATAGTCAAATGATGGAAAAACGTATTGCTATTGATCAACTTGAACCCCAAAGCTTTGAAGCCGTGCGTGCATTGGAAAAATACCTGGCTCAATCGCAGCTTACGCCCATACATAAGGAGCTGATTAAAATTCGGGCATCACAACTCAACGGCTGTGCTTTCTGTCTCGATATGCATACCAAAGATGCGTTAAAATACGGTGAGGCCCCACAGCGAATCTTCTTGCTCGATGCATGGCGGGAAACCGATCTGTTTACGGAAGAGGAACGTGCCATCTTGCAGGTAACGGAAGAAGTTACCTTGATTAGTAAGCAGGGCCTCACGACAGCAACCTATGAGACCGCATTGAAAGCTCTCGGAGAAAACTACCTAGCACAGGTTATTGTAGCCATTGCCACGATAAACGTATGGAATCGGCTCGCTGTAAGCACGCATAAGCCTGTGCCTCACATCCCAACGGTTTTGTGACAAAGCGGGGTAGTTTCCGCATTTGCCGGAGCGCATAAAAATTGTAATTTTGTGAATTGCACAATTTTTCATTGAAAGGGAGGTACTGTGGATGTAAATACAAGCGAGGTTGCCGCCGGTGACACCTTCGGCCGCGCAATAAAATCGCGTCTCCATGCGTCGGCATGGCAATGGCTGTCGGCGCAAGTAGATAGCGTTGCTGCCGACCCGAATCCCGGCAGGACTGCCCGGGTATTCACATCGTTGCCGAGGCAACTTAAGACCGATGGTACGTCGCCAACGGTTTCCTTGAATGAGACGTACGAAAACCAAAGTGGGCTTCCGTTGGTGGTGCGAGCGTGGCCGATGGCCAGGCTCGCTCGGGTTTGGCTATTGATGCGTATCCCCAAACTTAATGAAGCCGACTATGTGCAGTTGATTGCACGGTTATTCAAGTACGGCGATATGGAAGAGTTGGTTGCACTCTACTCCGCATTACCGGTATATCATTATCCTGAAGCTTGGCTAACGCATTGCCAGGAAGGAATTCGGAGCAACATCGGCCTTGTGCGGCACGCCGTGATGGTGGATAACCCGTATCCGGCTCACTTTTTGGATGAAGACGCATGGAATCAGTTAGTGCTCAAAGCGTTTTTTACCGATGAAGACATCCCTCACATTATCGGGTTGAAGCGCCGGAACAATTTGCGGCTGGCACAGGCATTAACCGACTATGCATACGAGCGCTATGCAGCGCACCGGGAAATTAACCCGATGCTGTGGATACTCGTGGGGCCTTTTATGGATGGGCGGGCATTTGAGTTGATGGAGCGTATCATCGGCGAAAGTCAGGTGCCGCTCGAACAACGGGCAATCAGATACGCGTTCGAACACTGCAACTACGGTGGCGCACAACAGTACCTTAAGGAACATCAGCTACCTGCGTCGCTTTTGGAGTGCCGTGGAACTCCGTGGGAGATATGGGACAATGATATAGTAAGTATAACAAACGAAGATACAAATCAGTAATGTGCAGCTATCACGAGCAGGATCGCGCGTCTATGGGAGACCGCGTAGCGTTGGACTTAGAACTAGTTAAAGGATTTCGCTTTTTCGATCCGCACATCCATATGGTGTCGCGGACGACCGATGACTATCAGGCGATGGTCGACGCCGGGATCGTCGGTTTGATTGAGCCGTCATTCTGGGTCGGCCAGCCCCGCACCGGTATCGATACTTTCCGCGACTATTACAGCAGCTTGATAGGTTGGGAGCGTTTCCGGTCATCGCAATTCGGCATCCGCCATTTCTGCACCATCGGCTTGAATTCGCGCGAGGCCAATAACGAAGCCCTAGCCGAGGAAGTGATGGAACTGTTGCCTTTTTACATCTATAAGGAAGGGGTGGTTGGTATTGGGGAAATAGGATTCGATGACCAGACCGCTGCCGAGGAAAAGTATTACCGCCTGCAACTGGAGCTGGCCAAAGAGGCCGGACTGCCGGTGCAGGTACACACACCGCACCGAGATAAAACCCGCGGAACATCGCGTAGCATGGACATTGCACTTGAGCATGGCCTCGATCCTACGATGGTCATCATAGACCACAACACGGAAGAAACCGTGAAGGAGGTACTCGATAAAGGGTTTTGGGCGGCATTCACCATCTATCCGTTTACCAAAATGGGCAATGAACGGATGGTACAGCTTGTTAAGGAATATGGCCCCGAACGAATTATGGTCAACTCGGCCGCTGATTGGGGTATCAGTGATCCGCTGGCGGTACCCAAAACCGCAGCCTTGATGGTAAAGAGCGGGATACCCCGGGAAGTGATTGAACAGGTATGTTATAAAAACGCAATAGCTGCATTCGCCCAAAGTGGCCAGTTGGATGAAGAGATGTTTTCTGGAAAAATCCAGATCGACCAGGCGCAGAAATTCGAAGGCAATTCGGTGTTGCGTGGCGGACAGCAGCCGCGGCGAGATGCGGGATCGATCATTATATCCTAGTTACGGATGGAGAACCTGAAATCGTACCTGCAATTGATGCGACCGGCGAACATCGTGACGGCTGTTTCGGATGTACTGGCAGGTGCTTCCATTGCGTTGTTGTTGGTGCCCGAAGGGTCTACGCTGGATTGGTCGGTGTTGATGGCACTGATTATTGCCACCATAGGGCTATATGGGGGAGGTGTGGTTTTCAATGATGTATTTGATGCGGACCTCGATGCCCGCGAACGACCCGAGCGACCCATTCCCAGTGGCAAGGTATCGAAACGGGGGGCAACAATGCTAGGAACGGTACTGTTCCTTATCGGCTTGGTGGCTGCTGGCACCGTCGGTGTACTGCCTGCCGTGATTGCTCTTTCCATTGTGGTGATGTGTTTGCTCTACGATAAATGGGCCAAGCACCACCGCGTTGGAGGTCCGTTGGCTATGGGGCTATGCCGTGGTCTCAACCTGGCGCTGGGTATCAGCTATTCGTTAGCAGCATTGGAGGTGGTTTGGTTTTTGGCATTCGTGCCTGTTATTTATATTGCGGCGGTGACGACCATAAGCCGGGGTGAAGTCCACGGTGGGCAACGGGCACCTTTATATTTATCTGGAATATTGTATGGTGTGGTTGTGGCGTGTGTCGTCGCTTTCGGTATGTATTACCAAAGTAGCATATTAGCCATTGCGATGGTTGTGCCGTTTATCGCATTTATATTCCCGCCATTAACCAAAGCCATCCAAACGCTTGAGGCAAGTGATATCCGTAAATCCGTTAAACACGGTGTGATCGGACTGATTTTTATGAACGCCGCTTGGACAGCGGCGGCGGGTATGTGGGCATTGACATTCGCTACGTTGCTGTTGTTTCCCCTATCCATTTGGTTGGCAAAGCTATTTGCCGTTACTTGAGTTGTTTATGAAGTCTATTATTAAACAGAAATTTTCGGTTTCTTACCACTACGATATCCATTTTACATCGGGGCTGTTCGCACCTGAGAACCGTTTATTAAGCGATTTTTTCGCGGAGCGCCTAGCTGCGGGTGGGGCTGTGCCCAAGCTGCTTGTGGTGATTGACGAAGGCGTTGTAACCTGCCACCCGGCACTCATCGAGCGGATACGCGATTATCTGGAGCACGAATCCGCCGTACAGCTGGTCGGCGAAATCTTACGGGTGCCAGGTGGCGAGGCGATTAAGAACCACTGGGAAAGCGTAGACCGTGTCATTGAATCGGTAGACCGTCACGGCATCGATCGGCATTCATACATCATGGCTATTGGTGGCGGTGCGGTGCTCGATGCTGTAGGGTATGCAGCTGCTGTGGCTCACCGGGGTATTCGCCACTTGCGGGTGCCAACGACCGTTCTTTCCCAGAATGACTCTGGCATGGGCGTGAAGAATGGCATCAACTATCGCGGTAAGAAGAATTTTATCGGCACCTTTTGCCCTCCTGTGGCTGTATTCAACGACAATCTGTTTCTGCTAACATTGAATGACCGTGCGTGGGTATCGGGCATATCCGAGGCGGTAAAAGTAGCGTTGATTAAAGACGCGGCTTTCTTTGACTGGATCGAAGCCAATGCAGGTCGCCTGCGCCGCCGCGATAGTGAAGCAATGGATTACCTTATTTTCCGGTGCGCAGAGCTGCATCTCCATCACATTGCCGGAGCGGATCCCTTTGAATTCGGTTCTTCCCGACCTTTGGATTTCGGGCACTGGAGTGCCCATAAATTGGAGCAGCTCTCCGATTTCGAGGTGTTGCATGGCGAGGCGGTGGCTATCGGTATTGCGTTGGATACCGTATATTCAGCAATCACGGATATGCTGCCACCCCACGATGCGCAGCGGGTGCTAACCGTGCTGCAGGAACTTGGATTGCCTATTTTCCATCCGCTGTTGGAAGGAGAGGGGACGGTGCATCCGCTGTTGACTGGCTTGGAGGAATTCCGGGAGCATCTTGGCGGGCGGCTCACCATTATGCTGCTTCAGGCAATTGGACAGGGCGTTGAAGTACACGAGCTGGATACAGCGCAGGTATTGCGGTCGGCCGCTGCACTGCAAGAAGGTGTTAACTTAGTAAGCTGATATGGTTACCAATTACGGGCAACTGACCTACTGTACGAATATTCATGGTGGTGAGCAATGGGACGAGCATTTTGAATCGCTGAAAACCCACTTTCCGGCTATCAAGAAGGCTGTATCGCCCAGCCAGCCCATGGGTGTCGGTTTGAGACTTGCTGACATGGCTAGCCAAACCTTAATCGAACCCGCCCGACTTGCTGAATTCAAGGATTGGTTGACGGAAGTTGAGGGTTACGTCTTTACAATGAACGGTTTTCCGTTTGGCGCATTCCACGGTACGGCGGTAAAGGAAAACGTCCACACGCCAGATTGGACAACCACTAGGCGTCTGCAATATACCAAAAGACTCTTTGATATCCTGGCGCAATTGGTCCCCGAAGATAGGGAAGGGGGTATATCTACGTCGCCGCTTGGATACCGGCATATATATAACCAGGATGAAATGACCTGGCTGGATATGCGGAAGCGGGCAACATCGCATATCGTCGACATGGTCGCCCATCTGTATCGAATTCGTGAGGAGAAGGGGAGAGACCTGCATTTGGATATTGAACCGGAACCGGACGGTGTGTTGGAAACGGGTGACGAGTTTATCGCGTGGTACGCGGATGAGTTGGTGCCGGAGGGTGTACAGATTTTATCAGACCAGTTGGGCATTACATCTGCTGAAGCCGAAAGGGCGATTAAGCATCACATCAGACTTTGCTACGATGTCTGCCATTTTGCCCTCGGTTACGAGGATCATAGCGCGGTGATTGACGCACTGGCCCAGCAAGGCATACAAATCGGGAAATTCCAGATCAGCGCGGCTATTAAAGCTTTGATGCCAGCGGATACCGAAGCACGGAAAGCGATAGGCAATGCGTTTATGGCATTCGACGAGCCGACTTACCTGCACCAGGTGATTGCCAAGCATCGCGATGGCCGATTGACACGTTTCAAGGATCTGCCCGAGGCACGGACAGGACTTTTGGATATGCAGGTATCGGAATGGCGTTCGCATTTCCACGTCCCTATCTTCCTGGAAAATCTAGGTGACCTGAAATCGACGCAATCGGATATCTTACAAGTACTGGGTATCCACCAATATAGCCGGCAGACCAACCATCTTGAAGTGGAAACCTACACTTGGGGTGTTTTGCCAGAGCAGTTGCAACTCCCGATAGCTGAATCCATCTCTCGCGAGTTGAATTGGGTACTTGACCAATTTACCGACCATCGCTGATATGCAAAGAACAGTTGTTATCGATATTGTTGGATTGTCTTCCGCCGTAATCGGCGCACATACACCCTTTTTGGAAAAATACCTCGAAAATGCCCACGTGAGCCGGATAAAGCCACACTTACCGGCCGTTACGACTTCCATGCAATCCACGTACCTTACCGGCTTATGGCCATCGCAGCACGGAATCGTAGGAAATGGGTGGTATGATCGGACGGATTGCGAAATAAAATTTTGGAAGCAATCCAATAAGTTGGTACAAGGTGAGTGTGTTTGGGAGGTGGCCAAGCGTAAAGATCCCAGTTTTACCTGCGCCCAATTGTTCTGGTGGTATAACATGTATACGGGAGCGGATTATTCGGTGACCCCTAGGCCCAATTACCTGGCCGATGGGCGGAAAATTCCCGATTGTTATTCCTATCCGGCTACGCTACGCGATGAATTGCAGCAAAAATTCGGACAGTTCCCCTTGTTTAGCTTCTGGGGTCCGGGCGCGAATATTGCATCTTCCGAATGGATTGCCAACGCGGCTATGTACGTTGAAGACAAGTATCATCCAACATTGAGCTTGGTATATTTACCCCATTTGGATTATTGCCAGCAGAAATTCGGGCCCGACCCCAGCAAAATCGGAAAGGAACTGCTGGAGATTGATGGGCTGTTGGAGAAGCTGGTCAGTTTCTATGAAGCCAAGGATATAAACATCATCCTGCTATCCGAGTACGGCATTGTGCCGGTATCCAAGCCGATACATATCAATCGCCTGTTGCGCAAAGCCGGCTTATTGGCTATCCGTACCGAGCGGGGACTGGAATTGCTGGATGCCGGTGCTTCCGCAGCGTTTGCCGTGGCAGACCACCAAGTTGCCCATATATATACTAAAGACCAATCCACAAAGGAGCATGTAATGAAGTTGCTGGAAGGGGAAGAGGGAATTGGTCTTTTGCTGGATGACGCCGGGAAAAAGCAGTATCATATTGATCACGGGCGAGCAGGAGACATTGTGGCGGTATCCAAGCCGGATAGTTGGTTTACCTACTATTTTTGGCTCGACGATCGGTTAGCTCCCGATTACGCGCGGGTGGTAGACATCCATAAGAAACCGGGATATGATCCCGTAGAAATGTTTATGTCGTCCAAACTGCGCGCAGGCTATAAGCTCCTCCGTAAAAAACTGGGCTTCCGGTACGTGATGGATGTAATTCCGCTGGACGCCACGTTGGTGAAAGGCTCACATGGTGCAATTGGAATCCCGTCGGAATATTACCCCCTACTGATTACCAAAAATAAGCAACGGGAAAACGAACTTGAGCCGATTGCCATCAAGGATGTCATTCTGGATAGCCTCAAGGCTTGATGTGCAAGCCTTATTTCAATTAAAAGCCATAATCTATATGCAAAATACCACTTTGTATATGTAGCCGTAGTGTGTCGGAAGATATCTTTGTAGTTAGCTAATCCAAATTTGTGTTGCCGCGGTCCATCCCGCGCCTAGCTATAGAAGATATGAAATTCAACAAGCTACTTTTAAGACTAATGGTTCTGCTATGCGGTGCCGTCATATGTTCGGGATCCACCGGATCTTCTAAAGGGATAGCCCTTGATGAGTTAAAGAAAGGTTTCGTCAATCCGCCCGACAGCGTACGCCCTGGCGTATACTGGTATTTTATGGATGGCAACCGTACATATGACGGTATGACAGCCGATCTCGAAGCCATGAAACGTGCCGGAATTGGCAGCGTTATTTTTCTGGAGGTCGATGTGGGCGTGCCCCGTGGACCTGTTGATTTCTTAAGTGAAGAATGGCAGGATATGTTTGTCTATGCCGTGCGGGAAGCGGAGCGGCTTGGCATCGAGGTCATCTTGGGGATTGGCCCGGGTTGGACAGGAAGTGGCGGCCCGTGGGTTGCTGGTGAGCAATCCATGAAACACTTGGTCGCTTCGCGTGTACAGGTGTCGGGAGGAGGGCGCCAGCAACTGACCTTACCTGTTCCACCGCCAAAACCGCCTTATTTTGGTGAAGGGACGTTTACGCCGGAATTAAAAGTAAATTGGCAGGATTACTATGAAGACGTTGCGGTTTTGGCGTTTCCTACACCGCAGCAGCCTACCGAGATACCGCTTATTGATGAGAAGGCACTTTATTACCGCCATCCCTATACGTCGATGCCGGGAGTAAAGCCCTATTTCGTACAGGACGAGCTGTTTGGTGAGCCGGATACAGCTGCTGCAATTGATCCGGCAACACTGGTTGATCTCACGGGCAGTCTCCGACCTGATGGTACGTTACAATGGGATGTACCACCCGGTAACTGGACAGTCATGCGCTTTGTGAGCCGCAACAACGGTGCTGGAACCCGGCCGGCTCCCCTGCCCGGTGTAGGTTTTGAAAGTGATAAGTTCGACTCCCTCGCACTGAAATACCACTTGGATACCTATGTGGGCAAACTGCTCGACCGGGGTGCCCCCATTGCTAAGCGGCGTGGCGACGGAGGGCTTACACGGTTGCATATGGACAGCTGGGAAATGGGAGCACAAAACTGGACGGCAGCATTCCGCGAAGAATTCCAGCAACGCCGTGGATATGACCCCCAGCCTTTTTACCCGGTCTACGCCGGCAATATCGTACAGAGCCGCGAAATAAGCGAACGCTTTTTATGGGACCTCCGCCTCACCGCCCAAGAGCTGGTATTGGAGCACCATGCCCGCTATGTTAAGGCGTATGGACAGCGCCGCGGGTTGAAAATGTCTATAGAACCTTACGACATGAACCCGTTGTCTGATATGGAGCTCGGTTCGGTAGCTGACGTTCCTATGTGTGAATTCTGGAGCCAGCACTACGGCTTCAACGGGGTGTTCAGCTGTATTGAGGCAATTTCTGTTGCTCATATAGAAGGCAGGCCGGTGGTCGCGGCAGAGGCATTTACCTCGCAGCATGATGAAGCTTGGAAGCAATATCCGGGCGCGATGAAAAATCAGGGAGACTGGGCTTTTGCCGCTGGAATCAACCAATTTATGTTTCATACCTTCCAGCACCAGTCGCTTGCAGACAGCCTCCGGCCGGGCATGACGATGGGCCCATATGGGGTGCACTGGGACCGGAATCAAACCTGGTGGCACCTCAGTGATGCGTACCACCGCTATTTGGCACGGTGTTCGTACCTGCTACAGCAGGGCCGTACAGTGGCTGATATCCTTTACCTCACGGCAGAAGGCGCACCGCATGTCTTCACACCACCGTCTTCGGCGCTCGATGGCGATCCGTTTCTTGCCGACCGTAAAGGGTATAATTTTGACGGCTGTACCCCCAGCCAATTGCTGAAAGCACGTGTAGACCAACGTGAAATCGTGTTTCCAAGCGGTGCACGTTATCAGGTGCTGGTATTGCCACTGACCAAGACCATGACCCCGGCATTATTAAAAGCGATTACCGGGCTTGTAGAAGCAGGTGCATCGGTTGTGGGTATTCCTCCACTTCGCTCGCCCGGATTGGCCAATTACCCGCAGTGCGATATGGAAGTGCGCTCGCTAAGTAAAGCACTTTGGGGCGATACGCTTATACCCGAAGCCGCTACCCTACGCAAAGTTGGAAAGGGCGTGTTGCTGTGGGGTGGAGAAGCAAGTAAGCCAACGGAAAATAGCCTATACCCAGACTACGGGGTGGTGGAAACATTCTTGACAGGTGCCGGATTGGTAGCGGACTTTACCGTGGACAAGCCCATCCGCTACACGCACAGGACCAGTGATGATTGGGATTTGTATTTCGTATCCAACCGCACAGCCGATGTGCACGAAGCTTTATGCCACTTCCGTATACAGGGAGGGCAACCGCAGTTATGGGACCCCGTAACAGGTACGACCCGCAAATTGCCAGCCTATGAAAAGAATGGTACACAGGTCGCTATACCGATACGGTTTGAGCCACATCAGAGTTTTTTTGTTGTCTTCCCCAGGAAGCGTACCACCTCTTTCTTTGCAAAGGCCAAAGGTGAAAATATCGTAGTGCCAAAGCCCGTTGTTGAAATTAAAGGACCGTGGGAGGTTTTGTTTGATCCGGCATGGGGAGGGCCGGAGCAAATCACTTTTGATAAGCTTACTGACTGGACGGAACGGCCTGAAGAAGGTATCAGGCACTATTCTGGCAGTGCCCGCTACCTCAAGACATTTGCATTTAATGGTGCGAGAGAAAAGGGTAGGCGTCTGTACATTGATTTAGGTATGGTAAACCATATGGCAAGTGTGAAGTTGAACGGCAGCGACTTAGGGGTATTATGGACAGCACCTTGGCGTGTAGATGTAACCGATCATATCAAGATAGGTACGAATAAATTGGAAATCGAAGTCGTCAATCTGTGGGTAAACCGGTTGATTGGTGACCAATACTATCCGGACGACGGGGCCAAGGACGGAAAATGGCCTGATTGGCTCAAATCAAATGGACAGCGTAACAGTAAGCGCTATACATTTACCACGTTTAATCCCTATACAACCGATAGTCCCTTGTTACCCTCGGGTTTGGTTGGACCAGTGTATGTAACCACCGAATAAAATATTAGTAGGTGTCACCGCTTGAATGGGGGCGTATATCGCTCCCGGTAGCTTGCGGGCGAGAGTCCTGTCTTTTCCTTGAATAATTTGGAAAAATAGAAGCACGATTCGAATCCCAGTTCATACGCTACCTCTTTAACGAGTTTGTCTGGAAAGGTCAGCAGCCGCTTGGCCTTTTCTATTTTCAGCTGGATAGCATATTGTCCCGGAGAAATACCCGTGTATTTTTTAAAGACCTTTCTGAAGAGCGAATAGCTTACGCCCAATTCTTCTGCTACCTGCTCGGCGGTAATGGGGGTTTCTATGTTTTCGCGGAATATAACCCGGGCCTTACCCACCAGTTGCTCCGTATCGTCTTTTTTGTAGTTAAGGGCGTTCTCCTTGGAAATGGCGTGTACAAATCCAAGGAGGTGCAGGACCTCGCCGGAGATGAGAGGCTGGTAACCAGTACGCTCAGTTCTAGTCCTTTCGGAAATATCATCGAAAAGCGAAATGATTTCTTCCCGAAATCCGATATGGATAACGGGTTTCCGGACACTGAAAAAATTATTTCTGACCAACTGGTCGGCTATCGGGCCTTTAAACCCCACCCAATACTCATTCCAGCCCGTCTGTGCGTCGGGTTTATAGCGGTGCCACTCATCCGGAAACAGCATAACGATAGACCCGTCATTGATACGCTGCCGCCCGCCTGTCTGGGACTCAAATTCACCTTCGCCATGTGTGATGTAAATTAGCTGGTATTCGCCCAACACACGGCCGTTCTGCCAGTTGAAATAATAGGCGGCGGGATGATCAGCGCTAGGGTAGGCCGACGAAAATGGAATCGCACCGGCCCCTGCATTTAATGTACATAATCCCCATTTTTCATCATCGGGACTTACAGGAAGATAATTGCGACAGGTTTTCATACAGAACGAACGTTAGCTAGTCCAAAATGTATATCTGTAATATCAAATCGTACATAGACATGCAAGTTAATAAAAAATATTTTAGCAAAAGATTTATACCATATGAGCATGATGACATCAACAGCTGTACGATTGAAAGTTGGACTGTTTGGGATCGGGTTAGACGTGTATTGGGAACAGTTTGAAGAATTAAAACCACGTCTGCTCGCTTATGTACAGCAAGTACACGACCGTTTGGAAGCCCACGATATTGATATTGTAAACCTGGGTTTAATAGACACGGTGGATAAAGCGATCGATGCCGGACATCGTTTCCGGCAGGCTGATGTAGACCTGATTTTTCTTTATGTGACCACTTATGCATTATCTGCTACGGTACTTCCGGTGGTACGTCGGGCTAAGGTGCCCGTCATCGTACTGAATCTTTCGCCCGAGGCAGCGATAGACTATACCTACTTTAATAATTTGGGTAGCCGGCGCGAAATGACGGGTGAGTGGCTGGCGTATTGTGCGGCTTGCCCCGTACCGGAATTGGCAAACGTATTCAGACGAGCAGGCATCCAGTTTTACCAGATTACCGGGTTGCTGGACGCGGATGACCCGTGCTGGCGGGAGGTCGCCGACTGGATTGCGGCGGCTAAGGTTGCCCATATCATGGCGCACAACCGATTAGGCGTAATGGGGACATACTATTCAGGTATGTTGGATATCTATACAGACCTGACACTTCAATTGGCTACGTTTGGCGGCCATATCGAACACCTGGAAGTCGATGAGCTGTCCGCACTGCGGAAGGAAGTCACGCATGAGCAAATCTCCAGCCGGGTAGCAGATTTACGGTCAGCATTTGATGTGCAATCCGATTGCAGCGGGGATGAATTGGCCCGTGCGGCACGTACGTCGGTTGCGTTGGATATGTTGGTTGCAAAACACAAACTGGGGGCGCTGGCATATTACTATAAAGGAAGTGGGATACCGGAAAATGAAGATACGATGAGTTCCATTATACTGGGCAGTACGTACCTGACGGCAAACGGAATACCCGTTGCAGGAGAATATGAGGTCAAGAATGCCCAAGCCATGAAAATACTGGACAGCTTTGGTGTTGGGGGCTCGTTTACCGAATACTACGCCATGGACTTTGAAGATGATGTTGTATTGATGGGGCACGACGGCCCGGGTCACTTCCGTATTGCAGCCGGTAAAATAAAAGTGAAGCCATTGCAAGTCTACCACGGCAAGGTTGGACAGGGACTGTCGGTAGAGATGTCGGTGAAACACGGACCGGTAACCTTACTATCTGTTGTCGAAGGTGACAGCGGCAAACTGGTGTTGCTGGTCGCCGAAGCGGCATCCGAACCGGGTCCCATCCTCGAAATAGGTAATACCAATAGCCGTTACCGTTTTCCCATAGGTGCGCGCCGTTTCGTAGAAAGCTGGAATAGCCACGGCCCGGCGCATCATTGCGCTGTGGGAACAGGGCATATGGCAAGCAAGATAGAAAAACTGGGAAAATTACTTGAATTAGAAACCATCAAAGTGTGTTGATATTATGCGAAGCCGAGTAATCACCGGGCAAATGAAGTGCCTGTTAGTTGTCATTGTCTTCTTACACTGTAACCGGGGAGTGGCACAGCGCCCCCCCGCTGTCACGGCATTCCCCGAGCTGGCAAGGGAGTTTGTACAGCCTAGTCATGCCTATGGTAGTGCACCCTTATGGGTGTGGCACACAAAAGTAACCGAACCCATCATCGATAGCATGATGCAGGATTTTAAGGATAAAGCCTTTGGTGGAGTGTTCATCCATCCCCGGCCGGGTCTAATCACTCCGTACCTGTCGGACGAGTGGTTCAGCCTATATCGGTATAGCGTGGCGAAAGGCAAAGAGCTGGGATTGGATGTATGGATTTACGACGAAAATTCTTATCCCAGCGGCTTCGCAGGCGGCCATGTACCGGCTATGATGCCCGAATCCTATAACCAAGGACAGATGCTCAACCTTACGAAGACAGATAAGTTGCCCGAAGACATCACACCTTATTTCATTATCCTGCAAATGACCGAGACTGGGTATGCCGTGATATCTGATGTTGCCGGAAGGGGTGCAGATACAGGAACTTTTTACCTCTTCAAGAAAGCATATTACGGCAAATCTCCCTGGTACGCTGGTTTTTCTTATGTGGATTTGCTTGCACGCGGGGTAACAGAAAAGTTCATTGAGGTTACCATGACGGGGTATGAAAAGCACATCGGCACAGAATTTGGCCGCACGGTACCCGGAATATTTACCGACGAACCCAATATCGAGGTGCAGGGCAGGGATAATATCCGTTGGACACCAGACCTGTTTGATGCCTTCCGGAAGCGATGGGGATACGACCTGATACCTCATCTGCCTTCTTTATACGAGGAGGTGGGTGATTGGTATAAGGTGAGGCATAATTATTATCAAGTGCTGCTCCAATTATTCATTGACCGATGGTCAAAACCCTGGTATGCCTATACGGAAGCAAAAGGTCTGGAGTGGACGGGCCATTACTGGGAACATGGTTGGCCAAATCCCAATCACGGTGGAGATAATATGGCGATGTATGCATGGCACCAGCGTCCGGCAATAGACATGTTGTTCAATCAATTTAACGAACAAAGCCCCAATGCCCAATTTGGCAATATCCGTGCGGTGAAAGAGCTCTCTAGTGTGGCTAACCAACTGGGGCGCACACGGACACTGAGTGAAACCTATGGAGGCGGAGGATGGGAGCTTACCCTGACGGATATGAAACGGCTCGGTGACTGGCAGTGCGCCTTGGGAGTTAATACGCTGAATCAGCACTTATCCCACATGACCTTGCTCGGTGCCCGTAAATACGACTACCCGCAGTCGTTTTCCTACCACAACCCGCTATGGCCTTACTATGCTTCTCAAAACCAGTATTTCGCCAGATTATCTCTGGCCCTATCGGCAGGTAACCAGGTAAATCACATATTGATTATCGAACCTACGACATCCGCGTGGATGTACTCAACGTTCCAGTCGGCCAATCCCCGCCGTGATGCCATCGGCCACGAATTTCAGGAATTCGTGACGACACTGGAACGCGCCCAGTCGGAGTATGATCTGGGATCGGAAAATGTAATTAAAGACCACGGCAGTGTCCGTAACGCACAGTTTACGGTAGGTGCCAGAACATATCGCACGGTGGTCGTCCCGCCCGGTATGGAGAATATTGACCGACCGACATTTGACCTCTTGTTGCTGTATTCGCAGCAAGGAGGACGAGTGCTGCTCTTTGAGGAAATAAGGTATATCGATGGTGCACCGGCAGAGGCAGACATCCGGCGCTTGCTGAAACAGGGCACGGTGGAGGTTTTCGACGAGCTGACTGACCAACTGATCCGCGACCATTTTTTGCCCGAAGATATTATCGTTGCAGGCGATGCCATTGTGCAGCCCTATCTTTATCACCATACACGCTTATTGGACGACGGGCTGCTGCTGTTTGTCGCCAATTCTAGCTTAGAAGATGACCAAGCGGTTACCGTTACCGCAACGGGTAAGCAAGTACTTTACCTGGATACGGAAACCGGCGAAATCTTCCGTTTTCCTTCTACGACTTCCGGATCGGCACGGTCGTTCAGCTACCGGCTGCCGCCGGCAGGAAGTGCACTGTTCTTTATTGCCGACAGGCAGCAAAACGAGTATCGTACATGGACGGCACCGGCCAAACCGGGAGCGGTGGTTAAGACATCGGAAAGTCGTGTGGAGCGGTTACAGCCCAATGTGCTGACCATAGACTTTTGCGATGTGGCCATTGGCGACACCCTACTGAAAGACCTGCACGTCTACTTTGCTGCCGATACCGTTTTCAAGCACCACGGGTTTAAGGAGGGTAATCCTTGGAATACATCTGTTCAATACAAGGACCACACCATCCAGCGGGATACGTTCCCCGACGGCACAGGCTTTAGCGCCAGTTATCATTTTGAGATTTCTGAAGGGACGGACCTTGATGGCCTGAAGGCCGTGGTCGAACGTGCTGATTTGTGGCAGGTAACCATTAATGGGGAAGCCGTCCGCCCAATCCCTCACAGGTGGTGGCTGGATAAGGATTTTGCGGTTTTTGACGTCGGTCCGTATTGTAGGCCGGGGAACAACACCATTCAAGTACATACGAATCGGATGCGGATATATGCCGAGAGCGAACCCGTATACATCTTAGGCGATTTTGCGCTTCAATCTCGCCCCAAGGGCTGGGTAATCGCGGAAAGCGAGCCGCTTTCGGTAGGTAGTTGGAGAGCGCAGGGAATGCCGTTTTATGGGCATGAGGTAGCCTATAAAAAAACGTTTGAGGGTAAGGCCGGGCAGCGCTACCTGGCGAAGTTGAATGCCTGGAAAGGGACAGCAGCGATCGTAAAGCTGAACGGAAAGACTGTTGGCCATGTGCATTATCCACCTTATGAGTTGGAATTGCGGCAAAATGTACAGGACGGCCAAAAGGATTTGGAGGTGATTATCGTGGGGAGTCTCAAAAATACGCTTGGGCCACATCACGGCAAGCCAACCCCCGGCTTGGTATCACCGTGGCATTGGAGGGTCATCAGGCATTATCCTGCAGGAGAAACCTATGATAGCTATGATTATGGACTTTTGGAGGATTTTGTAGTCTTCCAGATACCTTGAAAATAAGGCGGGCGATAAGTTTGGCCCTCTGGGGGCTGTAAAAGAGCTCTTCGAGAAGTAAAATAAAATAGTTAAGATTGTTGGCATGAAAAACCTAACAAAGTTATTGTTTCTTGGTGTATTTGCGTTTGTCTGCTGTACGCCCGATAAACAAGTAACGCCCGATATTAATCAGGTAGCCCGGGTGTTCCGTGAAGCTCCGGACACCATTCAGACGTCGATATTCTGGTATTGGATTTCAGACCATATATCCAAGGAAGGTGTGGTGAAAGACCTGCACGCGATGAAACGTGTAGGCATCAACCGTGCGTTTATCGGTAATATCGGGTTGGACAACGTGCCCTATGGGAATGTCAAGATTCTTAGTGACGAGTGGTGGGAGACATTGCATACGGCTCTTAAAACGGCAACCGAACTGGATATTGAGATCGGAATTTTCAATAGTCCGGGCTGGAGTCAATCCGGGGGGCCGTGGGTGGAGCCGCATGAAGCTATGCGGTATCTGGCGGCAACAGAGACCTTTCTCAAGGGTTCCCAATACCACACGGTAATGCTGCCTGCACCGGAGGGTGATTTTGAAGACGTCAACGTGCTCGCGTTCCGGGCGCCAGAAGGCTATGGTTCGTCATTTTCCGACCTGGACATTTCGGTAAATACACAACCGCATATCGCCGATGCCGTCGAAGTGGTGGATAAGGACCACCAGACAGGTATTGCGTTGCCCGCAAACCAACGGAGTGTAATCGAATTGGTCTCAACGGCAGATTATACCGCCCGGAGCCTCTCCATTTATCCTGGCAAAAATAACCTGCGGTTTGACGTAACGCTGGAGGTTTTGGGACAAGAAGGATTTCAGGAGGTCAAACGCTTCACCGTAGATCGGTCCAACAATGCGTTGAATGTGGGCTTTGAGCCGTTCGCCCCGGTTATTGTCTCATTTGATGCAGTTACAAGCAATACGTTCAGGTTGGTATTTGACGGAGTTTCGGAACACGCCGGCGTCCGTGAGATCGAACTGAGTGCCATGCCGAAAATTGAATATTACAAGGAGAAGACATTTGCCCGGATGCATCCCACACCATTGCCTTATTGGCATGATTACCTGTGGCCGCGTCAGGTGATGTACGATGGTCCGGCGCTGATGATCGATAAGGACCAGGTGCTTGATATCACGCCACATATGGATCGGAATGGCCAGTTATCTTGGGAGGCACCTGCAGGTGACTGGTTGGTGCTACGCATGGGGACACGGCCAACGGGTGTGACCAATAGTCCGGCGTCGCCCGAAGGATCGGGGCTGGAGATCGATAAGATGAACAGTGTCCATGTGGCCAAGCATTTTGACGCTTTTCTTGGCGAAATTATCCGACGGATCCCCGCAGAAGACCGGAAGACCTGGAAAATGGTGGTGCAGGATAGTTATGAAACCGGCGGGCAGAATTGGACCGATGATTTTATTGCAAAATTCAAAGACCACATGGGCTACGATCCGCTGCCGTATCTTCCGGTGTACTATGGCTATGTTGTGGGGAGCACAGATGAATCAGATCGGTTTTTATGGGATTTAAGACGGTTTGTAGCTGATTATGTCGCCCACGAATATGTTGGCGGGCTACGGAAGATCAGCCATAAACACGGTATGAAAACCTGGCTCGAAAACTATGGGCATTGGGGGTTTCCCGGTGAGTTTTTGCAATATGGTGGACAATCCGATGAATTGGCCGGTGAGTTCTGGAGTGAGGGAACGTTGGGCGATATCGAGAACCGGGCGGCATCATCGGCCGCACATATCTATGGAAAAGTCAAGGTATCCGCGGAGTCGTTTACGTCGTCAGGCAACGAATATGGCCGCTATCCGGCACTATTAAAAAAACGGGGCGACCGCTTTTTTACCGAAGGCATCAACAGCACGCTATTGACCCTCTTTATCCATCAGCCTTATGAAGATATGAGGCCAGGCGTAAATGCCTGGTTTGGTACCGAATTCAATCGGTTTAACACCTGGTTTGAGGATATGGGGTTTTTTGTGGATTACCTGAAACGGTGTAATTTCATGCTCCAACAGGGCAAATACGTGGCGGATGTGGCTTATTTTATCGGCGAAGATGCACCGAAAATGACGGGAGTACAGGACCCCGAGTTGCCGCGGGGCTATTCGTTTGATTATATCAACGGTGAGGTCATCCACGAGCGGCTCTCTGTAAAAGATGGAAAATTTGTGCTACCAGACGGGATGGAATACCGGGTGTTGGTGTTGCCGCAGTTGGAGACTATGCGGCCTGAACTGCTGCGGAAGATCAGCGAGCTTGTGCAGGCCGGAGGATGTATACTCGGGCCTAGGCCCACCCGTTCGCCTAGCTTACAGCATTATGGGGAAGCCGATAAGGAAGTGCAACGCTTGGCAGAAGCGATGTGGAGCGGCATAGACGGAACGCAAAATAAGGTCAACACGTATGGCAAAGGCTTGGTTATGGAGGGTATGGACATGCATGAAGCGTTGGCGTACCTTGATATTGTTCCCGATTGTGATATCGTAGGTAATGATTCCGTACTGTTTATCCACCGTACGTTGCCGGATGCTGAGCTCTATTTCATTTCAAACCAGCAAGACACACTGATAACTTTTGATGCCGCGTTCAGAACGGACGGCAGGCAGCCCGAATTATGGAATGCCGTTGACGGAAGCATGAGAAAGCTGCCCGAATTTTCGTTCGGGGAAAGGACGACCACGGTACCCCTGAAATTGGAAGCCCATGAAAGTGCATTCGTCGTATTCCGCGAAGCGGTTACGGACGAAACCGTGCCGGATGCTGATTTGAAAAACTTTCCGGAACCCAAAGAAACGATCGTATTGGAGCAACCGTGGCAGGTATCGTTTGGACAGCCGCAGGATGCTGGTGGACAATCCTGGGTTTTCGACCAGCTGGTCGATTGGTCTTTGCATCCCGACCCGCAGATCAATCATTTTTCGGGTAAAGCATATTACCGCACTGATTTTTCGGTGGGCCCCAGGCAGGAAGAAGAACGGCTGTATTTAGATGTGGGGGAGGTAGTCGCATTGGCCCGTGTGAAAATAAACGGGAGACCCGTTGGAGGTGTCTGGACGGCACCGTATCGGTTGGATGTCACAGATGCGGTTGTAGAAGGCAGCAACAGGTTGGAAATAGATGTGGCCAATACGTGGGTAAACCGGCTTATAGGTGACCAGAAACTGCCGGAACATCAGCGGCAGACACAGCTATTCGTAAACCAGTATACGGCGGATAGTCCGCTACACCGGGCGGGATTGCTGGGGCCGGTGAGGCTGCTGGTGATGGAAAACTGAGTAGATTGTACTTAAATTTGAATTATTGATGAATAAATTTCGACTAACCCCGTTTTATCTATTGTGGCTACTCATGCCGCAATGTGTGAGTATCGCCCAAGCCCAAGACTTGAACGTACTGGGCCTAAAGGTTGACCTGCTGGAATACCCGTCGCTCCGGGTGGTCAATGGCTACCCGGTTGTTGGCGATGACGCGAACTTGGGCGAACAGGTGCGGATTGCCAGTAAACAGCCTCTCTTAGGTTGGGAACTGGCTAGTACCGACCGTGGGGCGATGCAATCGGCCTTCCGGATCATGGTCTCCCTTGACCGTGACAGTCTGGCAAAAGGAGTCGGCGATGTGTGGGATTCCGGTAAGATCATGTCTGCGGAATCCACCAACGTCCGATACGGGGGACAACCACTGAAACCGAATACGGACTACGCATGGCGGGTGATGGTGTGGGATGAGGATGGAACGCCTACGCTATGGTCGCCTGTTGGCCAATTTCGTACGGCCGACACACTGCATGATTACCAAACCGCTTTTTATCCATTGCAGAAAACCGACGAGGTGCCGCAACGGCTGGCGAAGTCTCACCGCCAAATAAGGGCCGACTTTGGAAAAGCCTCCTTTGGCCAGCTGCGGTTGACCTTGACCTCACCAAACGCGGCGGATACACTTACGGTAAGGCTTGGCGAAGCGATTAACGCCGATGGCACCATAAACCGTAAGCCCGGAGGGACCATCCGCTATGCGGAATACCAGATCCCACTGAAGCGGGGGCTACATACTTACCAGTTGCAATTTAGACCGGATAAGCGGAATACCGGCCGGCAAGCCATTAAGATGCCGGCTTATATCGGGGAAGTTTTGCCATTCCGGTATGTCGAGCTCGACGGATATGCTGGTGACATAGAAACCGGCGATATCGTCCGTTCTACAGTCCACTACCCATTTAACGATTTCTCGTCCCATTTCGAGAGTTCAGATTCGGTATTGAACGCGGTATGGGAGCTGTGTAAATACAGCATTAAGGCGACGTCATTTGCGGGTATCTATGTAGACGGAGATCGGGAGCGTATACCTTACGAGGCGGACGCGTACATTAATCAACTATGCCACTACAGCGTAGATAAAGAATACACCATGGCTCGGCGGTCGCACGAATACCTGCTATATAATGCCACTTGGCCCACCGAGTGGATTTTACAATCGGTGCTGATGGCCTATAACGACTACCTATATACGGGCGACATTCGGTCGGTCCAGTATCATTACGACGATTTGAAGGCTAAATTGTTGTTGCCCTTGCGGGAGGATAACGGGCTGATTAGTACTCGGAAAGATAAACAAACAAAGCAATTGATGCAAGCTGTCCACTATCAGGGTGAGGCGCTGCGCGATATCGTAGACTGGCCACATACGGGCGGCTTTGGCATGGTAGGCAATGGCGAGACGGATGGATTTGTGTTTACTGATTATAATGCGGTGGTCAACGCGTTCCATTACAAGGCCCTGCGTGATATGGCTAAGATGGCTACAGCACTGGGTCTCGAGGCCGATGCTGCTGCGTTCGCTGAAAAGGCTGCGGAGACCTACGGTGCCTTCCAATCCCTGCTGTGGGATCGTAAATCGGGTACCTATCGCGATGGCCTAGACACTGACCACGCCTCCTTGCATACGAATATGATGGCGCTAGCTTTTGGGCTTGTCCCCGAATCAAAAGTTAATCGCGTAGCAGCGTTCATCCGCTCGCGCGGGATGGCATGCAGCGTATACGGTAGTCAATTTCTCATGGATGCGGTCTACGAGATGGGCGATGCCGACTACGGGTTGTCATTACTTGCCTCACAGGATGATCGCAGTTGGTATAACATGATTCGGGCTGGAAGCACCATTACCATGGAGGCTTGGGATAATAAGTACAAACCCAACCAGGATTGGAACCACGCATGGGGTGCCGTCCCAGCCAATATCATTCCGCGCAAACTCATGGGCGTCGAGCCGTTGGAGCCGGGCTGGAGTGTCTTTCGTGTGCGGCCGCAAATCGGCTCGTTAGCGTGGGCTTCGGCCAATGTGCCAACCATTAAGGGCATGGTGGAGATTTCATGCCATCAGGATAATTCGACCTACAGCTTGGAACTGACCATTCCAGGAAATACCTTGGCGGAAGTAGAAATACCTCACCTGGGTAAGAAGCGTCCCCGTGTAACGGTCAACGGTAAGCCCATGGATAGTAAGGATGTTAAAATTGCGGATGGTTTGTTGAAATTCCCACGGCTCCGTAGCGGCAGCTACCATATCACTGTCGATTCGCGTTGATGGGTATTCGGTAACATAATCGTGTACTAAGAGCCTGTTTAAAATTTATCTGATAATTTTTTTAGGTCTCTTTTTGGTCTCGTTTAAAACGAGATTAAATTTTCTCGGGATAGGCTTCCGGCTATCCCTGCGAAACTGAGCAAAGCGATACTCATGAACGCCGAAGAACGCGAACGTAATGTGAATAATTTGCCTCGGTTCGCTCAAAAATAGTCTATAAAAAATTTTACCATACAAATTTAAACAGGCTCTAACGCCAACAATCGGGTAAGCACAGGATGCCGGTTATGCTAATCGTCCCTATCTTGCGGCGATTAATTTTAATTGTAAGCTAAAGTCAAATGAAGCGTCTGCACGTATTTTCCACCGTATTCTTTTTATTGCAATTTATCGTTCCCTGTTTTGCCGATGGCGAAACGGAAATTGTACGAACGTTTGTGTCGCCAACACGGATCCTCTGGCAATCGGGTGCTGTATCCAATACCGAGCAACTACTTACGCCTGGCAATGGGCAGGCTGATTTAACCAACGCCAGCATCTGTGTGCTCAAGAATGAGGGCGACGAGCGTGCGAGCATATTGCTTGATTTCGGCAAAGAATTGCATGGTGGATTGGAAATCGTCACCGGGATGTGGTCGCCGGGGAATGTCCCCCGCAATATTCGCGTACGTTTTGGTGAGTCTGCAAGTGAAGCGATGGCCGAAATAGGCGAGAAAGGCGCAACCAACGACCATGCAATCCGTGACATGAATATACAAGTGCCCTGGCTGGGTAAAATTCAGGTGGGGGAGAGCGGCTTCCGTTTTGTTCGTATCGACTTACTCGATGCCGATGCTGAATTGCACTTGAAAGAGGTGAGGGCTATTTTCACCTATCGCGATATTCCCTACTTAGGTTCGTTCAAGAGCAGCGACGAGCGTTTGAACGAAATCTGGAAAACCGGAGCCTATACGGTCCACCTCAACATGCAGGATTACCTTTGGGATGGTATAAAGCGCGATCGGCTGGTATGGGTAGGTGATCTCCACCCCGAAGTGGCTACAGTAAATACCGTATTCGGTTATAACGAAGTTGTACCAAAAAGTTTGGATTTGGCTCGCGACGTAACACCGCTTCCGGGCTGGATGAGTGGTATCAGCACCTATTCGATGTGGTGGATTATTCTTCACCACGATTGGTATATGCATCATGGTGACCTGGATTACCTCATGCAGCAGCAATCCTATTTATCGGAATTGGTTAAACAAATTGTTTCGAAGATCGGCCCGGATGGAAAAGAACAAATGGATGGAAACAGGTTCCTGGATTGGCCATCGAGTGAAGATGCAGCCGCAGTCCATGCGGGACTACAGGCCATGACCATATGGTCGCTATCGACGGCCGCCAAACTGAGTGAGATCATCGGTGATAAAGAAACGCTTCGGGTTGCCGATGAAGCTGTAAAACGTTTGAAAAAGTACACCCCGCCAATGGGCCAATCTAAGCAAGCCGCGGCGCTCATGGCCATTACGGGTATGGTAGCTCCCGAAAAGGCGAATAAAGACGTATTGGCCGTTGGTGGTGCGAAGAACTTCTCTACATTCTATGGGTATTATATGCTCCAGGCGATGGCCAAAGCGGATAACTACGAAGGAGCATTGGACGTAATCCGCAATTATTGGGGCGCCATGTTGGATTTGGGAGCAACTACGTTCTGGGAGGATTTCAATATGGACTGGCTGCCCAACGCCAGCCGGATAGATGAACTCGTGCCAGCTGGCAAAAAAGATATCCATGGCGATTATGGTGCTTATTGCTACGTTGGACTTCGCCATAGCTTATGTCATGGATGGGCGTCAGGTCCCACTGCTTGGCTAACAGAGCACGTATTAGGCATTAAAGTCGTGGCACCGGGAAGCAAGACAGTACTTGTCGACCCGCATTTAGGTGATCTGGAGTATGCCGAAGGAACTTATCCTACCCCTTATGGAACCATACATGTAAGTCACAGAAAGGGCGCAAACGGCCAGGTAATATCGGAGATCGCGGCCCCTGAAGAGGTCACTATCATACGGAAAAAATGAATGAAGCCAAGATATGCAAAGGATCGCATTTAAAATGAAGCTTATGGCGGGTTGTGAAGTGGAATACAAAAAGCGCCACAATGCAATCTGGCCGGAATTGGCGGCGCTATTGAAAGAAAATGGTGTCTGCGACTATTCCATTTTTTTAGATGAAGATACCAATACGCTATTCGCGGTGCAAGGACAGGTGGGTGACCAATCTTCACAAGATTTGGGCAGTCACCCCATTGTGCAACGATGGTGGGCATATATGGCTGATATCATGGAAACCAACGCAGACAATTCGCCGGTCAGTGTTCCGCTTACCGAAGTGTTTTATATGCCGTGATCCGATAAAGTTGCTATATATCCACTAATCATAAGCTGTTGTATAGGTCTTAGTACCGCTACTTCAAGCCCAAGTATACGTTTTGGCCGGAAACGTCTGACACAGAGCAAAAACCTGGTCGCGCCATCAGGCCTAGGGGGGCGGTGACCATTGCGATGTACGAAAAAGAACAAGCGAAGGAACTGTGTGGTTTAATAGGTAACCTCCTGTACGTTCAATGACGATTTACTGAGAAATTTTGTATAATCGATGAAACTGTTCTTCATCTGCCACAGATTCACGATAAGGTCGCCCAACGGCACAACGAGCCGAAGCTCGGGATTCTGTCGGGCGGTGGGTGAAACCACAACTAGCTCTTCAATGATTTTCGTGAACCCTTCCACCAGTTGCTCGTTCCTTAACGCTTCTCGAGGGGATACCGCCACCAGAAATACTTCCAATTGCTTGTCCAACGTCGATTGTTTGGTGAGCTCCGCGTTCGTATAGGGGAAGCCGTCCACGCCGAAGCAGCAGATTGATGTGGGCGCATAAGCCACCGGATTTGGGTTGTCGTCCGCATAGCATATCAACGACTCATTTTGCGCAATCAATGTGTAGGTGACGTTGCTTTTGCTATTCCTAATTTTGATCCGTGCAAAGCTGAAACCACCCGTTTCATTGACGGCAAACGATTCAACCTTGCCTTTACCGATAACATAGCCTGTCAATGTGTTTACATTTGGCAAAGCCGAATCGAGCATCGTTTGGTCCTCGTTGCGCAGGGCGTCAAAGAGACGTCCGCACGACATAGCCGTCGTTACCGCCCCGGCAACGCATTTGCCGGCTAGGTTCTCCAGTGTATCAGGCCACATGGCCAAACTGGCCGAGTTGTTGAACCGCTTTAACTGGGTAAGATCACGGATGAGTGGCTCATGTGTAGCGTTGCTTTCAGAATCGACCACAAGTCGGTCGCCTTCACCGTTTGCCATAGCAATGGGCAGATCCTTGTAGGTTTGGTCGAGGGAAAATGTGCAAAGCGGCAGGGTGGGGATGGCCCGACCGGCTCCGTCGCCATCTACCACAGCCAGACCGTGGTGTGCAGCGACCACAAAAGGAGCCAGCATGTTCTCGGCGCCGGTCTCGGCCGGAAACACGGCACTGATGGTCTCGGTCTCGGCCACCCGGGTCAATAGCGTGTCATATGCAAACAATAAAGCTTCATCTTGCTTCGGATCCAATGCGCTGTTGGCACCGATATCGGCCATAGCACACCCGTGGAGCTGTTTTTGTTCGTCAGAAAGGGGTAAGGTCCACAACGGTATATCCTTGCCGGTCGATGCAATGCGTTGAATAAAGAACTGACCGGCCTCTACAGACCCGCCGCCGCCGCTTCCCAAAAACGCGGCACCCCATAAAATGTGTTCTAGGGCACGCTCATCGATGTAAAGTGTATCCATGGTATTTAATTCAGGTTAATGCTTGTTTTTATTTTAATAAAACGATAATTTCATCCCAAAATTATGAATAAACGAACGCAATAACAAGACCGCAACAATGAGTGAAGCCATTTTTGACACAAAAGCCGGTATGTTCGCACCGATTGATTGGTTTACTCCCCGATGGACCAGCGCATTTGAAGAAATCAGCCCATATCTAAAAACAGGAGACATTATACTTGTCCATGGAAGGTATCCCGGTAGTTTCTATGTGGAGAAGCTTCAAGGCTGCAAATGGGGGCATGTTTGCATGGTGGTACGGCGCGAGGATATCGATCCAGACAGTCGCCATGGGTTGCCAGAATTATTGATTTGGGAGTCCAATACTTACATGGAAGGGTCCGCGCCTAATCTGTGGCCGCATAGTACCCACGGGAATGTGGTAAAAGAAGGACCCATGTTGGTGTCTTTGGAAGAACGTCTTCGCAAAAACCAAGCGGGTGATCGGGATATCCAGTTTGCTTTAAAAACGCTGAACTGTCCACATAAAATTGATTTCGGAAAGCTCCCGGCCTTATTCGACCTGCATATCGCGAAAAAATTCCCGGCAAGCGATTGGGATGTTTTTGTTTCGGTTTATTTGGGGCGCAATAGAAATAGGGTAAGTGCACATCCGGAGAAGATCGTAAAGCAGCATGCCGATGGCGAGAAATCAAATTTTATGTTAAGTATCGATGACGAGGTCGCAAACTTGGCTGGGCCAAGCCATGAAAAAGAGGTAGATAGGCATGTGATGTACTGTTCTGAACTTATAGCCGAAACTTATAAGCAACTCGGCTTACTGACCAAACGGTACGTGAGTAATGCTTATACACCATTGGATTTCAGTGACAAATCGGAAATACGTCTCTTGGCAAATGCCGCATGGTCAAATGAAGTCTATTTCACCATGTGATACAGCCTAGTGTCCAGTAACCTATCCTCCGCGTGAAATCTACCGTTTTCCTTTGCTTGGTTCAGTTCATCTGTTCGTTAGCTTTAGCCGTATCAGGCCACGGACCGAAGGTAAGGGAAGGTGTATTGGACCTGCGCCAATCCGATATGGAGAACGTGAGTGTGGACCTAGCTGGGGAATGGCGGTTTTCTTATGACCCTTTACGACCTCCGGATTCGGCACATCGCGCACAGACGTTTCTGAAAATGCCGGGGACTTGGCCTGTGCCTACTGGATATGGAACGTATTCGATGGATATTCTGTTGCCAGAAGGACAGAAAAGTTGGGCTCTGGCACTACCCGTCATCCCGTCTGCCTACCGGCTTTATGCAAACGGTGAATTGTTATCTACCATGGGGCAGATGGGTGGATCCACTGCTGTGATACCGCAAATGCGGTCGGCCATTGTGGAGCTGCTCATTCCCAGCGACCGTCTACGGCTGGATTTGCAGGTTGCTAATTTTCACTTCTATGCGGGGGGCATATCAACTCCGCTGCGTATGGGATATCCCGAAACCATACGGCATATTAATAATCGAGGTATATTCATGCAGGCGCTACTTATCGGTGCGTTATTCTTTATCAGTATATACCATGCTTTCATTTTTTTGTCTATCAGGAAAGATAGGGGAGTGCTTTTCTTTTCGATTGCCTGCTTTTTGATGGCAGTTCGGGGGCTTTTTGCCGGCGATGCGCTTTTTTTTGAGCTGTTTCCACAGGCTTCATTCACCTTCTCGTTGAAATTGCTCTACGTGATTTTTCCGGCGGCACTGGTCAGCTTCATGTATTATTTCCGGACCATACTCCCCGCACCTGTTTTTTCGATTTTCCTGCAGCGTACCATCGAAATTGGCGGCGTCGGTTATGTGATGATGGTACTCCTTACGCCCAATACGTTCCATGGGCGGTTTCTATTCTTATTCGCCTTGTTTTTTGTATGGTTTGTCGTTTATCTCCTTTACCGATTTTTCAAGACGCCGCTTCCCGCCTATGAGAATATGCTCGTGGTGGGCGGGCTCTTGTTGCTCATCGTCAGTGTAGCCAATGACCTCCTCAACGATATCGGAGTGTTCCATAGTTGGTATCTCCTCCCTACAGGATTCTTCTGCTTTGTGTTATGCCAGTCATTGCTGTTGGCCAACCGGTATTCAACTGCATTGAAAGAAGCGGGAAAACTGGAACTGGAGGTTGCGAAAAATAGATTTATCGCTAACATAACCCATGAGTTAAAGACTCCGCTTACCTTGGTGATCGGCTATGCGGAGCAGCTAAAAAAGGGTGGGGGGCTCAGCGCCTACCTGTTGAGACCTTTAAACAGCATTCACCACCAGTCAATCAAGTTGCTCAACCTGATCAATCAGTTGCTCGATCTCGGGCGCATAGAGGCGAATGCGATGCCCGTTCAGGTTTTCCGGACGGATGTAGCCCTACTTACCGAATCGATTGTTTCGTCGTTTGAGCCACATTGCAACGACAAAAAATTGCTTCTTACAGTGAATTGCATCGATTTTTCAGGTAATATTGCTATAGATGCTGATAAATATGAACGCGTGGTGACGAACTTGCTATCCAATGCGGTCAAGTTTACCGATGTGGGAGGAGAGGTATCCGTTGTTGCAAAAGCGTGTCCTTCTTTTGTTGAGTTATCAGTTGCCGATACCGGTATCGGAATCGAAGCAAACCGGCGTCAGCATATTTTTAATCGCTTTTATCAGGTGTCCGATCAGTCCAATGGGGGGAGTGGGATTGGGCTTTTTCTTGTCAAAGAAATATTGGAGCTGCTTGGTGGGGATATACGTGTAGATAGCCGGCCGGGCAAAGGTACCAACTTCGTTGTCCATTTCCCGATAGCAGAACAACCCGATGCTCCCTTGTTTGATGTCACAACCTTTCATGTGCAGCATACGGATGTGCTGCTGCCGATTGTAAGCCCGGGTCATACCGAAAAGCGCGACGCGACGGTGCTGGTTGTGGAAGACCATGAAGAATTACGCGCCTTCATTGCTGCGAATCTGAACCCTGCCTATCATGTTTTGCAGGCCGCAGATGCCGAGCAGGGTTGGGCTATCTGCCAATCAGAACTTCCCGATCTGGTCATCAGCGATATAATGCTTCCAGGTGTAGACGGGTATGAATTATGCAGGCTGATTAAGCAAACTTCCTTCTGTCACCACATCGCCGTGATGCTGCTTACGGCAAAGAGCCGTTCCGAGCACCGGATCAAAGGACTGAGTTTCGAAGCGAACGACTACCTGACGAAGCCATTCCATGTAGAAGAGCTATTGCTGCGTATCCGTAATCTGTTGAACCACCAACTACGGCTACGTGATTATTACCATCGACACCTCACCACATCGTCGGCGATGGACGACACCACTGCGCCGACAGATCCATTTATGGCGAGTGCGTATGTAAAAATCGAAGAGGAGTTGGACAATTATCGCTTCAGCGTAGAAGACTTGGCCAGTCACCTGGCTGTAAGCAGCCGTACACTCAACCGTACCATGCAAAAACTCACTGGCTTTACAACCATCGACGTAATCCGGAAATATCGTCTTAAACGGAGTATCGGATTTCTAAAATCCGGCCATACGGTTTCCGAAACGGCCTACCGTGTCGGTTTCGACAGCCCGTCTTATTTCAGCAAATGTTTCAAGGAAGCGTTCTCCTGCAGTCCTTCCACCTATAGCAGAGCCAAGCACTAACGGGTTGTCCGATTAGTATTCATCATTGTCCGATAATTTATAGTCCTTTCTTATTGTAGTCTAGATATTTGTCTCCGTGAGATGGATGCTTTGTTTTAAGACTCCGCTATACGAATAAGATAAGGTATGAAAAAAAAAGACAATGAAATTCAATCAATTTAACAACAACAAACAATTAATCATGAAAAAGTCACTATGTATGTTAACGCTGCTGGTTGCAGCCACTCTAATCGCTTCAGCGCAGGACAGACCTATCAAATTCGGATTGAAAGCCGGATTGAACTTACCAACTATTTCTGCGAAAGGAGATGATGTTGATGGTGAATTTGCCGATTACCTGAAGACGCTGACAGCGTTCCACATTGGTGGTTATATCGATTATGCAATCAGTGACCAGGTGAGTATCCAGCCTGGTGTTACGCTGTCTGGTAAAGGATACCAGCTCAAAGGAGAGGAGGAGGGCGATTCGTTTGCCGACAAAACCCAACTGATGTATCTCGAGATCCCGGTCAACGCGGTAGCTAGTTTCAATGCCGGTGTCGGAACCGTTTTTGTAGGTGCCGGCCCGTATTACGCTTTTGCGCTGAGCGGTAAAAACAAATGGGAGTATGACTTTGAGGGAGAAATAGAAACTGGAGAGGAGGATGTCGAGTTCGGTAGCGGAGAGTATGAAACGAATCGTGGTGATTTCGGTATGAACCTGTTGGGTGGCTATCGGTTCGCCAACGGGTTTAACCTGTATCTAGGCTACGGATTTGGCTTTGGCAACTTGGTCAATACGACGGGGATAACGATATCGAATCGCGTGTTTTCCGTCGGCGCCGGGTTTTCATTCTAGTGCCAGCTCAGCGAAACACCAAATGGAAAGATGGTTAAACCATAAAAGCATAATCACTACAGATTAACTATTTAAACAGAAAAAGGAATGAAAAAGTATGCATTGTTTTTGACCATTACGTTGTCGGCTACACTGATGGCCCATGGTCAAATCACAAAGGAAGAGAAAGGTAGCAGGGGTTATCTTAGGCTTGGATTGAGCAACTTCGGACAGGAACTGAAAGACGATTTGTCGAATTTTTCGGTCAATGAAGGGGGTAGTATAAACACGGAAGCATCGTTACTGTCAAATGCGCTTGAAGGCCGCTATGGCGCAGAAAGGGGATATGTGTTCGAGTTTGGTCGGAACTATTATTTTCACCGCAACAGCCTGCTGCCTATTTTGGATGCGCGCCTTGGGCTGGATTGGACGCAACTGTCGTTGACCTACAACAAACTTAATTTTGATGAAATGGCGTCTGTGGATGAAGCCGCTGGTTATGAGGTTGATGCCACTTCTTTCTTTGCAGTCTCTGCCTCATCGAAGCTGGGCCCTGTGTTCTCCATTAGCCCGCTTCCCAAATTGGTGATTGATGCCCGGCTTCAACTAGCTGCTACCTATCATTTTAGTTCGGTAGATTACTATGCTTACGACGAAGCCAGGGATGACGAGAAGTACTTTTCATTTTTTCCGGAAGATGAAGGAGAGGAAGAAGGTTTTTCAGCAATGACCAAAGCGGGTAACTTCGGGTTTAAAACGAACTACGGCGCCACCCTACGGTATGGCGGGTTGGGAGTGGCGTTGGACTATTTTCCGGGTAAGATTAAATCGAGTTACCAATCTAATGAGGGCCATGGCGAGGCGAAGTTCAAGAACAATATGTTCCAGATCAAATTGAGTTTAACGTTGTAGCGAATTATTATTAACTAGAAAAAGATAGACTATTTAATCTCATGAAACACGTACAATTTATCGCATGGATGTCACTCGTGGTATTAGCGAGTGCATGCAAAAAAGAACCCAAAGAGCCTGAGTACAAGAAGGCATTACAGGTCAATTTTTACGAATCTGCTACGGTGCCGGATGCTACGGACGTGCCTCAAATCACGATCAAGGATGAAACGTTCCAGATAACCGCAATTGGCGACAATGTAAACGGTATTCCACAGCGTATTAGCAAGGTCTATTTGTCGGATACGGAAACCGACAGCGAATGGGTTGCCCTACTCGACGCGAGTGGGCAACCAACGTTCGTTTACCAAATAAATAGTGCCACAGGAGAACAGGAGCAGGATCTCTACTGGTATCACCGGGAAAGCGAATCCGTAGCTTATCTGCGCTATTATGCTTACGATTGGACCAATCGCCTTGGCACATTGCGCTACGAGCAGAAAATCACGGACGGCAACCGCGAAACGACCTTCGATGGTACGACGACACAGGCTTCATTACCAGACCGCATCGCATCATTCGATCCTGTGGGGCGGGTTGGTGCAGGCAAAACGTTGGGCAATCGCTCGTTCCAAACACCTGTATTTTCAATTGGGCACAGGACGTTTGTGGCAGCGGATGGAGGAGAATCCTCAGATGATGATTTTGATCGCGGGGTTTACGATCTGATGGAATCGCTACGTTCGTTGAAAGACGAATTGTTCGACGGTATCTGTGACGTAAACAAGGCATCCGGAGGCCGGGGAGTAGGCTGTCGGATTCTCGACGTCCTTAAGGAAGTGACCGATAGGGAGATTTTCGATGATATCGATCGGGGCCGGCGTGAACAAGAACAGCGTGACGATCGGACGGATGCCAACACCTATCGGAGCAATCTATTTGATCTGGATCTCGGGATTTTCGATCTCAGTGAAGTGGGGAGCGACCTGCAACGTCATTTCAACAATATCAGGGACAATGTCCGGGGGGTGGATTTCTCAGAATTGATAGACAGGTTGTTCGAAACCATTGATGTAATGCCGGAGGATTTGGATGATTTAACCGATTCCCGTGGCGTCATCCACATCGGATTGTCATGGAATAGTGACTCGGACATCGACCTGCATGTGGTTGATCCCTTTGGCGAGCGTATTTATTTCGGACACACAACCTCACAATCGGGAGGATACCTAGATAGGGATGATGTAGACGGGTACGGACCCGAGAATATCTATTGGGGAAGTAATGCGCCGGACGGCAAATACACCGTATATGTGCATTATTATGACCACAACTCTACGCCTGTGCCTGCCTCGCAGTACCGTGTAAGAATAGTGAACGGTTTAGGTGCAGAACGTGCCACAGATGGTGTGCTGACTGCGGTTGACGAGACAGATCAGGTAATCACATTTACTAGGCAGGGTGGTCACATTATCTTCGATTAGTAAGTGGTAAAAGATTCGCTAATCAAGATTAAATGGATATATGGTAACCGGGGAACGACAATCCATTGTTTCCCGGTCTCCTGTGCTGAATGCGGGTTGTTTGCGTTAATCCCACTCCGGTCTCGTGAGCTACTGTTATCAAAAAGTGCTGTGTGCAAAAAAAAAATGCTATTTTTAGCGCTGGGTATGCAAGAATTGCATAGCCTTGGTTTTGAATTAGCGTTAAGTCACGATGAAGCCCGTTTCTGTGTTTGAACATATCTATATCAACGAGTATTCTGCCACGCCCAAGTATCAGCAGTTGGCCAATGCAGTCATCAATGCGATCGAAAATGGGAAGATAAAGAAGGGCGATATGCTTCCTTCGATTAACGAGTTGAGTTATGTGTTAGAAATATCGCGTGATACTGCCGAGAAAGGCTATAAGCACCTCAAGCAATTGGGGGTGTTGGGATCTGTCCCCGGTAAGGGCTATTATATCGCCGATTCTAATTTCAAGCGCAAACTGCAAATCGTCTTATTTTTCAATAAGCTGAGTGCACACAAAAAAATAGTGTATGACGCTTTTGTAAATGCTATCGGCAGCGATGCTTCTGTAGATTTCTATGTGTATAATAACGACTTACTGCTTTTCCGTAAATTGTTAGAAAACCTCAAGCAAACCTACACGCATTATGTAATTATTCCGCACTTCATTGACGGCCGAGATAAGGCAGGCGAAATCATCGACAATATTCCCAAGGATAAATTGTTGCTCTTGGATAAATTGGTGCCGGGGGTCGGAGGGGAATATTCGGCGGTGTATGAGAATTTTGAAAAAGACATCTATGAAGCATTGGAGCAGGCTAAAGAACGGTTGGGTAAATACCACACGCTGAAGTTAATTTTTCCCGATAAAAGTTATTTCCCCAAAGGCATCATCAAGGGATTCTATCGGTTCTGCCAACAGTACGCTTTTAACCACTTATTGGTGAGTGATATTTCGGAAGAACCGATATCGAAGGGTGAGGTTTATATCAACCTGATGGAAGACGATCTGGTGAAGTTGCTTGATCGTGTGATTTCACTCAAATTGAAAATCGGAAAAGATGTAGGAATCATTTCATATAATGAGACCCCGCTTAAAAAATTTATCCTTGATGGAATAACCACCATTTCCACAGATTTTAAGCAGATGGGGGAGACGGCTGCTCGCCTTATCTTGGAGAACTCAAAGCAACACGAAGAGGTGCCGTTTTACCTGACATTGCGGCCTTCTATTTAGATTTAACTACCCATTACCGCTTGGTCTTGGTCGTCAATGGGAATTGATCGATTACGCCAGCGACAATTTCCGGTAATTTATTGATTGCATCTTCCGGATTACGTACCTGTCCGCTGCCACGGGCTTGCCAAATGACGGTATTGGATTGCCTGTCTCTGGCTTCGATGATGATATGACCGGCGCGGTAACGCTCTTCGCCTACGGGCCGGTTCCAGCCGTAACCATAATGTCCCCAACGCGGTCCCCACATCCACGGATTATACCCCCACATACCCCATGGGCCATATGGATAGCCACCGTACAGTGGCCGGCTTTTGTTGTTGACGATTGCAATGTACCGAAACAACAAATCGGGGTTGTCCTTGCTGTATGTTAATCCGCGGGCTTCCAATTCCCGATTAGCAGTTTCCAAGATATTGGCGTTGGCAATGTCGTTGTCAAAATACGATTTGGACATCGAATCTATAGGAGGCAGCCAACCATAGGTGCGGTACTGCGAAAAATCGGTGCTTTGTATTTTGGTGGTGTGGTATTGATACGCCGAACAAGATGCCAATACCATCAAGGGAAGTAAATATAGAACGAATCTTTTCATGGCTATGGACTCCTAAAAAACCTATTTATATAACGTTAGACGGCGCGCGGCCCAGATGGTTTAATCAATCGGCTTCATAATGTTGTGCACCATGGCCCACATAACTTACCGTGTACGCCCGTAATCGGGTGGGTCGTACTTTTGATCTGCTCATAGTTCACAATGGATAGGTAGCTACCAACGGCATTGCACGTCCCGAGCCGAATGCTTTACTGCTGACACGCAATGCTGGCGGGGCTTGAAAGCGCTTGAATTCAGCCCGGTCTACCAAATGGATAACGCGGTGAACCAATGCTTCTTCAAATCCCAGTGCTATGATTTGCGTTGCACTCTTTTCGTTTTCAATATATTGGAAAAGTACGGCATCCAACAGCTCATAGTCGGGTAGGGAATCGCTGTCTTTTTGGTCAGGCCGCAATTCGGCGGATGGCGGCTTTACGATGGTATGCTGGGGGATAATTTCCTGATGGCGGTTGAGGTAGTTCGCTAAATGGTAGACCTGTGTTTTGTAAACGTCGCCAATGATGCTCAATGCGCCAGCCATATCGCCATATAATGTGCCGTAGCCGACGGCGGCTTCACTTTTATTGGAAGTGTTAAGCAGGATGTAGCCCAATTTATTGGAAAAGGCCATTAGCAATGTGCCCCGGATACGAGCTTGGATGTTTTCTTCGGTGACATCCGGCGCCAGTCCGTCGAACGCCGTGCCCAGGCCTTGTTCGAATGCTTGAGCCATGTGTTGTATGGGGATGATCTCATGATGGCAACCCGTATTGTGGACTAGTTTTAATGCGTCGGTGATGGAATGGTCGCTTGAGTATACGGAAGGCATCAGTACCGACATGACATTTTCGGGTCCCAGTGCTTCACACGCAAGTGCCGCCACTACGGCTGAATCGATGCCCCCCGATAAGCCAACCACGGCCTTGGTGAAGCCTGATTTTTTGAAATAATCGCGGATGCCGAGTAACAACGCCTGATGAATTAATGGTGTATCCAGTGGATGGTGTACGGCATCCGCCTGCTGCAACGGCGTGACGCCATTGTCATCCATTTCGTAATAGTTTATCGCTTCGGCAAAGGATGTCATCATATCGATCAGCTTGCCCGTGGGCGAAATAACGATTGAGCGGCCATCGAAAATGAGGTCGGTATGGGCACCCACTTGGTTTAAATACAATAGCGGCGTCCGGTTGGTCTTGGCATGGGTACGCAATACGTCCAGTCGCGCGTTGAGGTGATTGTATGAAAACGGAGATGCCGCAATATTGATAATGATGTCGGGATGTTCATCCGCCAGCGCATCCATGGGGCTTTTGCGGTATAGTGGTGGTGACGCGATATTCCAAAGATCTTCGCAAATGGTAAGTGCGATTTTTTTATGTTGGTAATTGATGCAGTGGAATACGTCTGCCGGCTGGAAATAGCGATATTCGTCAAATACATCGTAGTCGGGAAGCAAGCCCTTGTGTACGGTTTGCTTTACACGACCTGCTTCGATGAACAGCGCGGCATTATGGAGGGGCTTACCTTTTCCGGTTGTATTACGAACGGGTGCCCCAATTATGCAAGCTATCCCCACACAATGGGCAGCTATTTCGGAGATAGCAGCTTCGCAGCGATCTAGAAAAGCCGGCGAGCGTAACAAGTCTTTGGCGGGATAGCCTCCGACGGCGAGTTCGGCGAAAACGATGAGATCGGTGCCCTTGGCTTTTGCGGCATGGAGGGCTTCAATAACGGCTGCGGTATTTCTTTCGAAATTGCCGATATGGTAATTGAGCTGGGCTAACGCGATGATCATTGTTGCTTGTTGTCAGTAAAAGGTCAGAAAAAGATGCCAAAATTGAAGGCCACGTACGAATTTCGGGGCTCACCATCTTTAATGGCCCGTGTAAAACCATTGTTGAAGCTCAATCCCGTTGCCATCACCATGTTGTGGTCGAGCTGCCATTCCACTCCACCGCCAATTTGCAACGCCAGTCTGAAGAAGTCCGCATCGTCTCCCATCGAGCTCCGGGTGGAGTTGCCAAGCTCTTTTTCCTTGGCGTTAAGTTTCACGCCGCCGGTGAAGCCGAACTGCCCGTAGTAGCTGCGAAAATAGCGCATGGTACTTTTCAGTTTAACGGTTATCGGGATTTCGGCGTATTGCAAGCGGAAGCTTTGGGTGAGGTCGGCCCCGGGAGTCGTATTTATCGTGGGGTCTGCATATTCCACGTCACTATTCAGGGTGTTGATGAGTAATCCGGTAGCAAAATAATAGTTTTCCGTAAATGCGAAGTCGGCCAATAAGCCATATGCAAAACCAAATTTCGGTGTGTTCTGGTAACCCTCAGCATCGCCATGCCGCATCCATGCCATATTCGGTGCAAAGGTGATACCCAACGAAACAGGCTTGTATTGATAGGTGGAACTGTAGTAGTCTTGAGCAATGACTTGCCGACTGCCGAAATTAATGAATAAAAAAGCCAATAAAAGGAATCGTATTGTTTTCTTTTGCATATCACTGGTATAATCCGTGTAAATCCATTTCACAAATCCTTAACTTCGCTGCAGCTAATGAACAAAAATAATGCTCAAAACCCGCGCACGGCAAATTTATTGCTTTTTTTTAATTATCAGCCTGTTTTCATGCGGTCGGACCGAACGGGTGGACGTGAGCCACGTCGATGTAGATATTACCATCGAACGTTTCGACCAGGCATTGGATAGCATTACGCCGACCAACATCGTCGCCAAGAATCGGGAATGGCTTCAGCACTATGGTTTTTTCTATGCCGATTACATGCAGTATATGCTGGAAGCCGGCAACCCGCTGGACAGTGCCCACATCGCATCCGTGCTGAAAAAGGTTATTGCAACGGATGATTTTAAGGCATTGAAAGCAAGTGTTTACGAAACTTTTCCGGATATGGGGGCACAAGAGGCGGGGCTGACCGATGCGTTCAAACATTTGAAATATTATTTCCCGGCGATTGACATCCCGAGGATTATTGCTTTTTTTTCTGGCTTCGCCGTGCAGACACCTATCGGAGAAGGATACGTGGGTATTGGACTCGACATGTTTCTTGGGGCGGAATCCAAGTTTTATCCCGCGTTGCGCAGCAGTATCCCGCAATATCTTTCCCTGCGTTTCACTCCAGAAAATATGGTGCCGCGGGTGGTCGAGAGCTATGTGCGTGGGACATTGTATCCGCAAGATGCTTTGGATGTGAGTTTGCTACAACACATGGTATACCAGGGAAAAGTAATGTACGTGATGGAACAGGTGTTACCCAGCGTGGCGGACAGCCTGATCATCGGCTATACTGCTGACCAGTGGCAGTGGGCTAACCATTTCGAACGAGACATATGGGCTTGGTTTTTACAGGAGAATTTACTCTATGAATCCGATTACAACCGTATACAGAAATACTTGGGCGAGGCGCCATTTACCCCTGAATTGGGCGAGCAGAACGAATCAGCACCGAAACTCGGCGTGTTTATCGGCTGGAAAATGGTGAGCGGATATATGGAGCGAAATCCCGACGTCAGCCTTGCGGAGTTATTGGGCATGAAAGACGCCCAAAAGATATTGGAGGAATCGCGCTATCGGGGAAGGGGGTGAAGCAATACCCTACTCGTTCTTGACTTCCACTTCGAAGTCGAGCGAAAGAAACGGTGCGGTTCTGGAGTTTCCCGCTTTTCCGTAAGCGTGGTCACTCGGTGTGAAAAAGCGTATCTTGCCTCCTTTATTGACCAAAGGCACAATCTCAGACCACGCGGATATGAGGTCGCCGGCTAAATCGAATTCGCTATCCGTATTGGAGTCAATTACTTTCCCTTCGGGGTTTTTCAATGTGTAATCCACGGTAACCGTAGAGTCAGCCGTAATGGGGTCTCCGCTGCCTTGTTCGATGATTTGATAATAGATGCGGTCCTCGCGTTTGGTGAAATCGGCTATGTTCAGCGATGCATTTGCTATCATCTGTTGGATTACCTGATCCTCGTAATCGGCAAAGTTATCGTGTACTGCAACAACGTAATCTAGCGATGCATTGGGGGGGATGCCTAGGTTTGGTCGACCGTTTCTACCATACATCAGCCGCGAAGGGACGATGATACGGATTTTTCCATTCGTGTTTTTCAGTACCTCGCGGATGACCTCTTTAAAGTCGCCCGGACGCTCAACGGTGGGCGTGCCGGCATAGGCTGATCCGAATGGGAAATAGCCGAAATAATCTGCATAGCGATTGTTGGTACTTAACGTATCTGTAGCGTTATACTTGCCGTCTAGGCTTTTCACGGTGTAAACGACCGGGTACGTTTTGGTATAATCTATCGGATTGCCCGTTCCTTCTTCCAGTACCTGGTAGAATAAATCGGTCTCCTTGTATTGATGTACCGTAAGGTTATTTTTATCGATGTAAGCTCGGATGTTCGCGTTATCCAGTTCTTCAAACGATTGGTATTCTTTTTTTGAGCAACCCATCAATGACGCGATGGCCATGATACCGATAGCCGCAATACAAGGAGTCGATTTGATCATTTTTGTCTGTACAGTTTTTTAATTAGTTTGCCCGGTTAATTAGCGTCTTGAATGTCCACTACCTGTATTTCAAAATAAAGTGGCGAATTCGGCGGAACAGTACCTTTACCCCGCTGGGCATAAGCCATGTGTGAGGGGGTAACGAATCGGATAGTTGCTCCTTTCTGTAAACCTTCGGTCGTAATACCGCCGAATTTGTGGGGTTCAGTCAACAATTCACCGTTTCCATCATATCTGACTTCCGTAGGAAAAAAGACCGCTTGCCATGCGAGAATGGTGTTTCCTAAATTCAATTCTGCACCTGACGCAGAATCGTCACTACCAAATTCGGTACCGTCAAGCAACTCGCCGACATAATTCACGTAGACGTTCGGGTAAATTGTTTTATAATTAAAGGATCCGGCAGTTCCAGCCGAAACGATTTCATACCAGATACCCGTTGCCTCATGAAAACGAGCGTTTGGCATGTGCTCGTTTACGTACTCTGCAATTAGTGGTTTCTCTATTTCATATTGTGCAGCTGGATCATATGAATCACCCTTGATGCACGACGACAATCCCATGGCGATCAAAGCGCCCAACACCAGTACATTTATTTTCTTCATCATTTTGTTGTTTCAACCTTGCCGGTTGCAAAGTTATTTAAATAATCCGATTAATTGATCTGTTAACACTATTTAACAAACATGAGCAGGCCCATTAATGTTTCCTGCCGAGGTACAGACGTACCGGTTTTCGGTTTTGCTACAAGAGGTGGTTAAAAAAGTGTAAGCTAGTCGCGGGTGGCTCCGAAAACCTGGACCCAATAGTTGCCGTGTTGGGCGATGGCCATTTCGCGGTAAGAGTCACGCATTAAGTTGGCACAATGGCTCGGGCTATCCAGCCATTTCCTGATGGCGGCTTGCAGGTCGAAATCACCGAATGCAATGTTTTCCCCGTATGTGAGGATGGAGCGGCTATCATCGATATACCCCGATTGCACAAGGCGGTTGTAAACATTTTCACCAGACGGGCTAATGTGGCTGAAATAATTGTTTTTGTGCATGTCTTTGGCGTGTGCCAATGCTGCTTCGTAGAGCTCACTATTCCAAGCAACCTTCGTGGTGGCCGGCATGGACACATCCCCGCATTTGCAGCCCTTTTGACGCCAGAGATTCACGTGGGTCAATGCGGTGACTGCGCTTGAATCTAACCCTATGACATCGTCTTGCTGCGGGGCTTGGTCATCGGCCGACGGGCCCATCGGTTCCCGTATCGTTGCTGGCTCCATCGATTCACTGCCGTTCGGCTCGCAAGCAGACAGCGCGGCGAATACGCAGAAAGCGATGGAAGCAACGTACTTTAACATAGGTAGTTGTTAAATTTTTTACAATAGACGTAAAAAAATTTAGTTATTCCAAACTTTTTTGAATTTGCTTATTTCTGTTCAATCCGGTTGTGATTGTTGACGCACCGTCGCTAATAGCACGGACAGATCGCTTGCTCGGATTATTCCCGGGAACTTAAAGATAACCTCGAAATGCTCATTGAGCAGCACCCAAGTTGGGAAAGCCAGCCGATTGTTGACGCTCCCCAATGAAAAGGCCAGTTCATGGCTCCCCGTAGATGCTCCGGTTGAATGGAATCGATAGGTTGTGTCGTTGAACACCACCGCTTCGCTGTTTTCGGCATCAAACTCGGAGAAATACATATAGGCAGCGGCTTTCTGGAACTCCCGATTTTTCTTGAGCTGTGCTTGCTGCATCCGGCAATACGTACACCAGTCGGTGGTAATCAAGATAAGCGCGGGTTTAGGATGGATGCGCATGCTATCCGTCAATTCGCCGATGGGAATCGGTTTTAACTGTGCGGATGCCGTTAATGACACCAACACCACTGAAAGAATCGATATGAATCGGTAAATCAAATTAAACATGCGCTCCTCCTAAACTACACACTATTGGCAATTATCTTAATAAAAACTATACCGTATGCCCAGGAATCCCCTGGCACCTTGGTTGGGCCCATACACGTAAGACGGGTCAAAAGTCAACCCATAGGGGTTTTCTGGTGTGGTGATGGCTTGACCGTTACCGTCAAAGTCAACCAGCTTATCAAATGGGTCGTGCGGTCGGGCAATGATGAATGGGTTCCCTCGATTGGGCGTCCAGTTTAACAGGTTTTTAATGCCGCCGTATACTTCGATACCGCTGCGGAATGCTTTGGTCAGCTGGATGTTTTGGATGCTCCACCACGGCGATTTTTCCGACCGTGGGTCCGTATCGCTCAATAAGGGTAGCCGCATGGGGCCATAAACGTTGCCGGTATAGTCAACCGTTATTCCAAATCGCTTCAGCGTGTAGCTCGCATTCCAAACCCCAGTGAACCGTTCGGTGAACAGTTGCTGGATTTTTTGCCCGTCTTCTTCACTGTACACATCCATTGCTGTTACACCCGCCATCATCTTCAGGCCGTTCATCAGGGCGAGGTCTATGTTGAGTGAAATACCTTGTGAAATGGCATGGCCGTCGAGGTTCCCGTAAAGGATTTTTTGTACATCGGTATCGTAGTCGGCAATGATTTTATTATTGAAATACGTGTAAAACGCAGTTGCATCAAAGCCAATGATGCCACCATTACCTAAAGGCACTTTTTTCACGAAATTAAGGTTTCCGTTCCACGATGTCTCGGGTGCGAGCTCCGATTCGAAAACAACTTCCCGCGCTCCAGTGAGTGCTGAATGGTCTTCGGTGAATACATTGGCCACACGATACCCGTTACCAAAACTCAACCGAAGCACATTGTTTTTATCGAGTGAATTCCATTTGTAATTGATACGAGGTGTGAGAATGTTTCCATGGATGGAATTATAATCGTACCGTACGCCAAGCAATAGTTTGTTGCGATCATCGAACGTGATTTCGTCTTGTACAAACAGACCCGGCAGGCGCGTGTGCGTGGGCCTGTTGATGTCCACATTTAACGCATCTGCAGTGGCTGGCGTATTGTCATCGTAAAAGGTGTATCTATAAGTAAATCCGCTAAGCAGGTCGTGGTTACCCAACACTTTGTTCCATGTTAGCTGCCCAAAGCCGATATACTGGTCAGCCAGGAAGGGCATATCGCCGTATACACTGTTTTGGTCGTGCCCGTTGGCGCTGAATTGAAAAACGATACGCTCTTTTACCGGGAGTTGATAGGTGCCGAAAAACTCCCACCTACTCGTGTAAATACTTTCGCCATACACTTCATCGCTACCGCGGTATTTTGGAGCCCAGTTCATTTCCCCGCCCCAACGGTCTTCGTATACATAGCGTGCAGCAAAAGAAAGAATACGATTATCTTTCCTGTCCACATTCCATTTATTGAAAAGTGAAACGCGGTGTTGGAGCGTCACATCCGTGAAATTGTCATTGTTGTTATCCAACGGGTTTTGGTAATTGAAATAACTTACCCCGAGAAGTGACTGTGATTTTTTTCCCACACGTAGTTTTGCGGCTACGTCTGCACTTATTTCGCCCCAACCGGTGCCGAAGGCATCGACTGCCAAAATGGGCGTGTTTCTCGGGTTTTTGGTGATGACATTGATGAGTCCGCCCACTGCTTCGCTTCCGTAGAGTGTGGATGCGGGGCCTTTTACCACTTCCACCCGCTCGATTAGCGATTGGGGGATGCCGCTCAATCCATATACGGTGGATAAACCACTTACAATCGGCATACCATCAATCAAAACCATCGTATAGGGGCCTTCCAGACCGTTGATGTGAATGTCACCCGTGTTGCAGATGTTGCAATTGAGCTGCGGCCGAACGCCGTTGATGTTTTGTAAGGCGTCAAACACGGTCGGAGCCGGGTTCGACTTGAAAAACTTGGCTGTATAAACTTCTACCGGCACGGGGCTGTCCAGTTTTGACATTTCTTTCATCGTACCCGATACCACCACTTCGTCGAGTGATGTGCCAGCGTCCAAGAGGACGATATCCTGTGTTTTGGGTGTAGAACCGTCTGTTCGTATCGTTATTGTATAAGGTTGGTAACCGAGGTATTTAACTTCCAATTCCCAGCGACCGGCCGGAACATCCTTAAGTACGAAGTGGCCGGTGCTGTCGGCGGTTGTGCCGACATTGAGCGACGGGATGGCCACTGTGGCCCAGGGAATGGCTGTGGAGGACTGGTCGGTAATGGAACCGCTAATGGTGGAAATGGTTTGGGTATAGCCCCAAAAGGAGGAAAGTATCAAAATGAAACTCGCAATGAGATTTTTTTTGTTCATAATATTCAACTAGATGATACATAATAGTCGTGCTATAGCCGAAATCGATCAAATGCAATCGTTAGTCGGAGCAATTCGCAGACAATAAGATGTTGTGCCCTGAAATAGCAAGGATTAAAAAGAATCTAGTTGGTGCGTGGAGGTGCACGAGCCGATTGGTGGTTTACGACCACTATCGGTGCATGAGGGGTGCGGTAGCTGGTATACGCCGTGGTAAATGGTGTGATAACAGGTTCGTCGTATGTCGTAAAGTCAGATTGCAAGAAACGACCTTGGAAGAGCGCATCTAACAAATAGATTTCCGTCTCGGACTCGTGATGTGGAACGGCGTCGGGATCTGCTTTGAGGTTGTAGGGGTGCGTGTGGATGATAATTCGTCCGTCGCGTGTCTTATGCTTGTGCATAAACACCATACCGCTGGCCACGATAAGGCAGAATAATCCCACCTGGAACAGGGCAAGTCGACGACGTATGGAATTTTTACACCACACGGCAAACTAAACTATGTACTCCATCAATAACCATTCAGCAAAGATAAGATTTAAAAGTTAGATTAATCTAACAAATTGTTAATATAATATTAACTTTCTGCGAATGAGATTTATATTAGTCTATTAACCGGTTATTGTGGTCGGGAAAAATCAATAATGGTTCATATTTCTTGGCTTTTTCTTGCTCCATCAGTGCGTAGGAAATAATGATAACCACATCCCCAACCTGTACCAGCCGTGCAGCGGCACCATTGAGGCAAACTACGCCCGATCCGCGTTCGCCCTTGATAACGTATGTCTCAAAGCGCGCGCCATTGTTGTTGTTTACGATTTGCACTTTTTCGTTGGCGATGATGTTTGCCGCATCCATTAGATCCTCATCAATGGTAATGCTTCCCACATAATTGAGTTCGGCTTGCGTAACGCGTACACGATGGATTTTGGATTTCAGTACCTCAATAACCATGGGACAAAGATACGGAAATAAATAACGCTATAAAAACAGGTTGTCGATGAGCCGCACGCCATCTACCCAAATGGCAGCCAAAGCAATGAGCGGCCGTTCCCTTGATGTTTCGCTGGCTACGGTAAAATTATCGGCATGAAAGATGGCGAAGTATTCCACGCGGATGCCTGGGCTGTTTTCCAATACATTGATGGCATCTGTGCATAGGTTATCCAAACTCTTCCGGTGCAGGTCGGCCTTGGTCTGTTGCAGCGTCTTGTACAATTGCGATGCCTGTCTGCGCCCAGCGTCCGTTAGCCGTACGTTACGGGAACTCATGGCCAATCCATCCGGCTCCCTTACCGTGGGGCACAGCTCTAGGGCAAGTGGCAGCTTAAATTGGTTAACCATGTGCTCCACTACTTTATACTGTTGGAAATCCTTTTGTCCGAAACACGCGATATTGGGTTTTACGGCATCGAAGAGCTTTTTCAGCACTTGTGTAACCCCTTGGAAGTGTCCTGGGCGATGCAGCCCCTCCAATACCTGTTCTAAATGGCCAAGGTTGAGGTTCCATTGTTCATACTCCCCGTACATTTCGTCCACCGTAGGATGGAAAAGGATGTCGCAATGGGCCAGTTGAAGCAGTTCGATGTCGCGCTCGAAAGGGCGGGGATACTTTTCCAGGTCCTTCGGGTCATTAAATTGGGTAGGGTTCACGAAGATGCTGCATACGACAATATCGGCCAGTTGCTTGGCCTGGGCAACGAGTGCGAGGTGACCTTGGTGCAACGCGCCCATGGTGGGCACAAAGGCAATGCATTGCCCTTTTCTATGCAGTGGCTCCAGCAACTGCGATAACGAAAGTTTAGTGCTAATTAATTCCAACAAATGAACGCTTTTTTTGTTCGGCAAAAATGGCGATTTTTTGCCATATATACACGAGAGTCCCGCCAACTAATTGGTATATTGACAAAAAATGCTTATCTTTGCGAACCGATTTTACTGTGCTAATAAAATAAAAACAATAATTGGAGATGGCAAAAACGAAGATTCTGTTTGTTACCCACGAGATGTCGCCTTTCCTCGAATTAAGTAAAATTTCCGAAATTACCCGCCAACTGCCTCAGGCGATGCAGGAGCGGGGCTATGAAATCCGTATCTTGATGCCGCGATTCGGCAATATCAACGAGCGCCGTAACCGGTTGCATGAAGTCATCAGGTTGTCGGGAATGAACATTGTTGTGGATAACAACGACAATCCGCTGATTATCAAGGTTGCATCTATTCCGGCAGCACGTATGCAAGTTTACTTCTTGGATAATGAGGAATACTTCCAGCGCAAGCAAGTGTTCTGCGACGACTGCGGCAAGTTTTTTGAAGACAATAACGAGCGGACGGTATTTTTCTGTAAAGGCGCATTGGAAACTGTGAAAAAACTGGGTTGGGCTCCGGATGTGGTACATTGCCACGGTTGGATGAGTGCGCTCATACCGGCATATATAAAAACAGCCTATAAAGATGATCCTACCTTTAAGGACGCCAAGGTAGTCTATTCCCTATACAACGAAGAGATTGACTTTTCGCTCGGGGCTGATTTTTCAGAAATAGCCCGTACCGGCGATATGACTGCTGAAGATGTAGCACCCTATGGTAAAGGTGATTATGCAGGGCTATACCAAGGTGCATTGGCCTATTCCGATGGTGTGGTTTTGACAGGAGATGACGTAGATAAACAACTGTTAAATATTGTTAAAAAGAGCGATATCCCGGTATTCGAGTTAGAAGACCACGAAGAATTCGAAAATTATTGCAACCTTTACGAACAATTTTCAAGTGTAGAGCTTGAGACGGCAGTGGAAGCATAATTTTGAATTTAATTCTTTGCGAATGAGTTATCATACCAAAGACTTATTGACCATGTTGATAAGTCTTTTTGTTTTAGGAGGTTGTACCAATCCATCAGGCATCGGATTGGATGTCGATCCGGAAGATGAGTTGGTGGGTGTATTGACCGATACGCTCACCCTGCAGGCGGTGACGGTGCCAGACGGCAGTGCGCGGTCTTCGTCTTTTGCACAGACCACATTCGGTTGGCTTGATGATCCAGCTATTGGGAAAACCGTAGCGGACCTGGCATTGGCCATTGGAAGGCCTACAACCGTTCCTCGTATACGGCCCGATGCCGATATCGATTCCGCAATTCTCGTGCTGCCTTACGGTACGGAATATTTCGGAGATACGCTCCGCCCCAATTTTACCCTCCAAGTGCTACAGCTGGATGAAGCGTATACGGATGGCGAGTATGCGACGAAGGAGTGGGCGGTGAAAGAGGAGGTTATCGGCACAAAAACCATCGGCCGTTTCGCGTACAAACAGACAGATAGCGTCAGTATCATCAGACATATCGATGACAAGGACACGTTGGTGAAAGATATTCCCCAATTGCGAATCGCCCTGTCGCCCGAATTCTTTAAGGAGCTTCTCAGTGAGGAGGTCGATTCTGCTTTACTGTCTACCGAAGCAGGATTCAACAACCACGTAAAAGGGTTATACCTGCGTGTGGCGGAAAGCGAGATGACCGGGGTAGGTGGATTGGTAGCCTTTCAAGGCATTGCAGATATGACCGGTATCGAACTTACTTATCGGCAGCCGAATGGCAAGGAGGGTGAGGATGCAGGCATCGATACCGTACGTACCTTGTTGCCAACAACGGTACAAAATAACAGCGGGACTTTTCGGAGGCTGACTTCCAGTATCAGGCGGACATATACAGCCGAGGTACAAGCACAGTTGGATAACCCTGAAGAACATTATGACGTATTGTACTTACAAGCACCTGCGGGACTCCGGGCCCGTTTGCAAATACCTTATATCGATGCGCTGAAAGGGCGCAATATCGCCGTAAATAAAGCAGAGTTGGTTTTATATACATCATCTCCTGAAGTGGATGGATTTGATATGCATGCACCGCGCCTCACGTTGTATCGTGAAGACATCGCAGGACAGCGGCAGCCGGTCCCCGATGGCGATTCGCGTACCAGTGGTGGCGGTTATGGAGGTGACGGTCGTAGTCTATGGTATCGGTATGGTAACTGGCGAGCTTTTGGAGGTTATATGAAGGAGGGTGAAAGCCGTTACATTTTTCATTTGACTTCTTATATTCAAGACTTGCTACAAGGAAAGATAAATCGTAGCGAGTTTTTCATTGCACCGGCCGCGGTATCCGACAGCTCCATTCCCTATTTCCCTGTATTGAACACTGGCGGGCGGGCGATCATCAATAACGGCGACGGTACGGAATTGAAAATGAAGCTCAATATTTATTATACGCAGTCTGCTGACTGATTCCCTTAGTGGAAAGTCCATCATAAAAAAGCGCTCTTTCTTTTTGGAAGGGCGCTTTTTTATGTGCGCCTGGCACGGGCGATAACGCTACGGCGTAGGCTCCGAACACGCTTGGAAGCAGGAAGTGTCACTGCTGAGGGGACTATAGGTATTAAAGAAGAACCAAAAAAATAGGCCGTAAAAAGAGGCGACGTTAACGTTTAAAAAATACCTAAAATTTTCCGGTCTCCCTGTGCACGAGTACGGTTGGCCGGGAAGGAGGGCTTCGATTTAATGTTGATCTCTGGCGAACCGACAAGCGTCATCGCACAGCGGAAGCCCGTCATCGCGTCCGATTCGTCCTGTTGCATGAAGCGACGCGTTGCCGGGTTGAGCCAATAGGCACGATCGTTCCACGATCCGCCTTTGTAAACGCGCGACTTATCGTTCACCAGCGTGGTGACCCCATAGAGTTCGTTATTTGTTTCGTCGGCATACCCGCGCACATCATAGTCGAATGTTGCCCCTGTGGAATCAGGTGTGGCGGTTGCTGCCTGCAGCTCTTCCCATGTTTGTTTTCTAGGCGCTTTGGCTGGTATCCGGATGGGGCGACCGTATTTGTCTTTCGCAATGACACCCGTTTCAGAATCCTCGAGTTGCTTATCCATATACACATTCCCCCGGAACGGGTTGAAGTCTTGGAAATCCTCAAACGAAAGCTGTCGGTACACATCGCGTACCCATTCGTTGACATTGCCGGCCATGTTGTAAAGCCCATAATCGTTAGGCAGGTAACTAGTGACAGACACGGTGATGTCACCACCGTCGTTGAGGTATCCCGCCACACCCATGTTATCGCCGCTGGTTGGCTTGAAATTGGCCATCATCAATCCTTGTGTACGGCGTTTGGCCGAACGGAGCCCCAACCCATCCCACGGATATATTTTACTGCTCTCGATGTTGCCGTATTCGGTATTGCCTACTAAACCAAGGGCTGCGTATTCCCATTCAGCTTCCGTGGGAAGGCGGTAAGGTTGCTTAAGCACACCATCTTCCATCCGGACTGGCCGGCGCGCGCCGTCTTCTGTTCCTGGTGTGTTGTCTTGTGGCATTTTTTCGCCATCTATCCCTTCACCACGATATTGCCCATTGAGGTAAATGTCTGTATTGAACGGTTCGGCAGGTCTTCCCTGCGATTCCGCTAATGTGCGGTAATCGACCAATGCGCCCTTTTGACGAAGTATATGCTCGTTTACGCGATCGGTCCGCCAAATACAATAATCGTTGGCTTGCTCCCACGTTACGCCTACCACTGGATAATCCTGGTAGGCGGGATGGCGCAAGTAGAGGTCGACGTAGGGCTCGTTGTAAGAGAGCGGGTGCCGCCATACCAGCGTGTCTGGAAGTGCATTGTAATAAAGCTCCTTATCATCTGGGAAATTCTGGTTGAGCCAATGCAGGTATTCCAGCCAGTCCGCATTCGAAACTTCCGTTTCGTCCATGTAAAATGAGGCAACCGTTACGCGACGGCGTAGGTTATCGTGCGCATATGTGATGTCTTCGTTGAGACTTCCGCCCATCACAAACGTACCACCTTCGATGACAATCAGTCCCGGGCCCGGCCCTTCTTTTACTTTCCGGTTGATCTGTAAACCACCATTATAAGGGTCGTTGTACGCGACGCCGGTTTTCGGAGAAACTCCACTCCGATTTTTACAGGATACAAATAAGCTTACGCAGAAAAACAATAAAAGGGCAGGGATAAAATACGTATTCGTTGTTCTCATTTGGTATATCGGAAATGACGCTTCTTTTGTAAAGAATCAAAATTAAGTAAATTATTGGAGTTACGCGCAACTAAAATCACTTTTCATCTTAGCCAACACGGCCAAAATGCACAAATTCTATACCATTTGAGAATATCCGGGTATTTGCTTATGTTTGTTTTTTTGCATTTTTTGCACTTTGTATTTTTGCATTTTGCCGCAAACAGGCAAATCACCACATAGCAAAACAACAAAACAACAAAACAACAAATAGGCAAAACAGCAAACAGCAAGAGAAATGAAAATAAAAGTAGGTTTTGGTTTTGACGTACACCAGTTGAAGGAAGGCCATCCGTTCATTGTGGGGGGGGTACAATTGGATCACCACGCTGGAGCGTTCGGCCATTCCGATGCCGATGTGTTGGTACATGCGATTTGCGATGCCATACTGGGTGCCGCCAACTTGGAAGATATCGGCTATCATTTTCCCAATACAGAAGAGCGCTGGCGTGGTGTAAGCAGCTTGTTGTTACTTGAAGAATGTGTTAAATTATTGGCTGCAAAAGGGTGGTCATTGGGTAACATTGACGCGATGTTGTGCTTAGAAGCGCCGAAAATAAAACCTTATATCCCAGAAATGAAGGCCCGTATTGCGGTATCGGCGGGTATTTCCGAAGAAGATGTTTCCATCAAAGCCACGACCAATGAGACCATGGGGTTTATCGGCCGCGAAGAAGGGGTTGTTGCCTACGCGGTGTGCTTGATTGAACGGTAGGATTTAGACTTGTCGTCTGCTAAAAGATGGGCATTGAAAAAGCGGTGCCCCGATATGACTTACGCATTCCGGGGCACCGCATTCTTGTGGATAATGATGTATGTATCGCTAGACTAATAAGCCCCGATATAGTGGGCTCCTGTACTGGCGACTAGTTTTGCACCTTTGTTGATTTCTTTGGTTTTCCAGTTTATAACATAGATGCTACCATCTTTTCCTGATGGCGTGATGGGAACGTAGGCAAAGTCACCTTCTGCCCCGATGTTTTGGTATTGACCGAAAGTGTCGGCTAAGTCTTCGTCGCTTTCGTACTCGGTAGTCAGTTTGGTCGCGGTTTTATTATTGAGGTCTACAAGCGCGATATATCCGCCATCGACACTACCGCGCGTATATAATACGACACCAATACCATCTTTAATGTAGCGGAATGCGCGGATGCCGGCGTCATCGATTCCCAATGCAGCATTTAAGTCGAAATTGTATGAGTTATCGTAATCGTTGGTCGACTTACTGATGCGAAGGATCTGGTGCCCACTGCCCATGCTGGTGGCCGCTTGGTAGAGGTGTCCATCCGTACCCAGGTATTGCGTCATCGTACGGTAAGAGAGGTTATCGGTTTGTGCAACCGTAGAGGTGATTATTTTCGGATTCCTCAGCGAAGGATAATCAACTACGTAAGTAATTGTGCCCAAATCCCTTTCTTCGGTGGTGGGCCAGCTCAGCGAGCCATTTCTTCCGGCAACGGGTGCCGTTTTGGTCAGATCATGTCTGCGTATCCCCACGCCAATGAACAGCTTGTCTTGGGCCTGATTCAAAACAGGTACATCAGCACGCCATACATGATATCCCTGTCCTTCCAATTCTTCGCCTAAGTCAACGGCTATATTACCTGTGTTTCTGATAGCGGGGTCGTCCAGATCGATGTTGGCAATGCGGATTTCGCCTTTCGGGTGTTGGTATTTGTAATTCGGCGATTCGCCCGTGTACGAATCCTTGGCATTGACGAACGACACGCCCACGCCTTTTCCTTCAGCGGCCTTGGTCCAGCGAGGAGATGTGCCGAGAATAACGGCTGTGTTCAATTCCTCACCCACTTCGATGTATTTGCCTTCGCCGGATACCTGGTATTTATTAAAGACGCCGCCATCGGCGCCGGTATATTGAATGTTATAAAGGTATTTTCCGTCAGCAGACGCTTGTACCCGGGCCGTACGTTGTGATTTCAATGAGAACCCTTTACCTTCATCATATATACGTACCTCGTAACTCGCATTGGCTGCATTTTCGGGTGATATTGCATAAGCAAGTGTACCACCGTTACCCGCTGTGCCAGCTTCGTCGGGAATGGCCGCGGTCAGCGTAATCCAACGCGTATCGTCGCCACCGGGCGGGTTGGGGTTGGGGTCTGGGTTTTCGGATTTACTACAACTACCCAGTGAAATCGCTGCTATGGCCGCAGCATACATGGCTTTTGTTAATCGATTGTTCATGTTATACTTGTTTTTATAAAAATTTACTAATGGTGTAATTCAATTTGAAATAGATACCCCTGCCTGGCTTCTGCACCATGAAATTGTCGTAGGCTTCCGCGTTGAAAATGTTCTTCGCGTCAACGCTGGCAATCAGCTTACCATTCGGGAAGCGGTAACTAGCCCCGAGATCGTGGGTGAACTGTGTAGGGGTTTTTGACCACTCCGGTTGCCCCCATACGATATAGAATTCGCCTACATACCCGGTGTTGTAATAGAGGTTTAGCACGGACTGCTTTTGGAAGATATTGTTCAGCCGGTATTGGATATTGCTGTTAATGGTGAAAAAGGGCTCATTTGGTACTTGTTCGTTGTACAGGTCGTGGTTCTTTCCGGCGGCATCCACCCCTCCTTTGAACAGGTTGTTGAATTTTGAGAAATTTACCATCGCATTCAGGCGGTTGTCGTAGATGTAGATGATTTCGGCTTCAACACCGCGGGCCTGCGTTTTTCCCAAATTGATGTATCGGGTGGTCTGGATGTCGGCATCAGATTCGTCTTCGATTTCATCTTCATCGACAACTTGTTGAGTGATTTTATCAAATCCGTTCCTCCAAAATGCACTGCCGTAAACCGATATTCGGTGTTTTCCAATATCTACAGCCCCCCAGCGGAGCCCCAGGTTATAGTTGATGTTTTTTTCTGGCCTTAGCCGCAGATTGGGTAATATATTCACTTCGGGGTCACCATACATTTCACGTTCGCCAGGCATCACGTATGCATTCTCACCCGATGCGATGAAATAAAACGAAGGCAAAATGTTGTACGATAGCGTGGCACCGTATCCGAAGTTGTCTGCGAGCGTTGTCGTGTCATGCCGTACAATCGTATTGACACCTTCTCTGGTTACGATTTCCGGCCGGCTTGTGCTCGTTTTGTTGACTGTGTATTTAGCGAGCAAGTTCGTCTTCAGCCGATCACCGAAGGTCTGTGCCTCGTAGTTTGCCGAAAGGATATTTTTGGCTACCTTACTCACGGTGACGAGATCCTTATTGATGGGATTCAGCAGATCGTTATCGTCGCGATCGGTAGTCTCGAACTTATGGTTGAAAGAAATACGGTGCCGGTTAGCAATGGTATAACCTAAATTTGAACGCACGTTAGTTATTTTCCGGTCAATTTGAGTTATTGTTTTTTCTCCCTGTTGCCCACCACCCGTGGTTCGAAGGGGTACGCGTTCGCCGAACTCGATGACTTCCCTTACCGTGCCATCCCAGTTGTAAGCGAATCCTACGGTGTCTTGTAGGTAAGTGCTGCGGTTACTACGTACCGCATTGACCGTTAATGCCAAACCATCGACTAGCAGATCTTTTTTATTGTAATTGAGGCTCAGCACGTGCGCTTGGAACTCAGAAAACCGGCCAACGTAGGGTACCGCCATGGTGGTGCCGTGGGGGATTTCATTATAGGTGTCTGAAATGTTATAACCGATGAAGAATTGGTCTGCCCAGTTTACATCCGTGAACCCCGCTTCGAACCGTCCACCGATCGATTTGTATACATCGTTGAACCGCTTGGCACGGTAGGGACGGGTGATCTGCTGCAGGTGGTTCACGTACGTGGTAGACCTGCCCCAAGTCGTGAAGCTATTGTCAGTATAGGTGTAAAATCCGGAAGCCCGAGTGGAAAACCCACTTTTTTTGTGGCGGAAGGTAGTTCCGATATCGGCTTGGAAGGTGTTGAATGATCCGTATGATGTAGCCACGGTGATGTTATTGCGCGATGCGTCTTTCTTTAACACCACATTGATTGCACCCCCTACATAGTCGCCTGTAAGGTGTGACGGCAACACCCCTTTGTAGATTTCTATTCGGTCAATCATCGCTGGAGGGATGTTGTTTAAGTTAAACGAAGAGCCATATGTTGAAATTTCGATGCCATCCAGAAAGAGTCCGACCGCGCTACCGGATAATCCATTCAAATTATATTCAACCCGCGACCCGACTCCGCCATTCTGGCGGACACGCACCCCTACTGTTCGGTCCAGAAGTTCGTTGGTGGTAAGGTTTCTTACAGACGCTTCCTTGGTTTCGATTACAGCAACGGCGAACCCGCTCGTTTCCATTTCCCGCTTTTCAGTGTTGCGGGATACATTGGCCTCGTCCAGTCGTGTAGTTCTGTTTTTCTCCGTAACGATGTTTTTACGTTGATGGGCTCGGTCCAATACCACCCGTGTTTCGATCGGTTGTATCTCCAGTGAAGTGACCATCAAAATGTATGTTCCGAAAGGAACATCAGTAAATGTATACCTGCCCTTTTCGTCCGTCATCGTAGCCCAATTGCCAGGTTTCAGCATGACCGAAGCGCTCTCTACAGGCTGCCCTGAAGAGACGGTAACAGCACCCGAGAGTACGCCGTTTTGCGCAAAGGCAGCCGTGGTGGTAAGGATAAGCAATGCGACGGATAAAAAGCGAGATATATTATTTCCAGGGGACATTATTTATATGTAGTCTAAATAACTTATATTTGGCGCAAATATAGGGTTACGTATGACCTGCAAATTATAGATAACGGAATATCACTTATAAATGGCGGAATTTTCTATGGAGTGTGATGATTTCACCCACGGCATGTTGATCGATGGAGAAACCCGTACAAAGACGTTAAGGAATGGGCATGCATCGATAAGTCGGTTTGGAACATTTAGTTACTATCAACTTCACACATCGGATGCTTATCGCGGCCGAGTCTCGGCCCAGCCCAGATCGGAGATCCGCTTAGTTTTCGTCTCGAAAGGGCAGGGTATACAGGTTGGCTGTGAGGGAATGATGCAAGCATTTTCAGTAGGTGAAAGCAATTGCTTCTTTGTGAAGGAAGGTTGCACACAGGACATCATTATTCGTAGTGATGGGGCTTGTGAACTGTTCATGTTGGTTGTAGGCGTTTCTGATATCTCATTACCAATCGCTGACAGTCAGCCGGATCTCCATCGCTTTCTGAATGCCGATAAGTGCATCTGGCTGTTCGATGGCTCAAATATGGTATTGGGAGTTCGTAAGATTACCGTTATTCAACAAATACTCCATGAAAGGAAGCCAGCGTATTTACAACGTGCCTACACCCAGTTAAAACTGACTGAATTGTTTGTGCTTTTTTTGGAAAAGGCGGACAGGTTTGGTAACAGGGGAATGGCAACGCAACTGCGCCCTGACGATTTGGAACGCGTGCGGAAGGTAAGGGACTTACTGCATGAACAGCCGGCCCAATCCTATTCATTAGTCGGATTGGCCCGTGCAGTAGGCACCAACGAATCCACGCTGAAGAAAAACTTCAAAGCCGTGTACGGAATTACCGTCTTTGGGTATCTTACTGCGCGGCGTATGGAGCTGGCAAAAGCCCTGTTGCTTGAAAAAGAACTGAAGGTGGCGGCAATCGCACAAGAAGTAGGGTATAAATATGCATCGCATTTCACCGCCGCTTTCCGGAAGCATTTTGGCGTTCTTCCCAATAAGTTACTACGCATGGTCATACCGGTATTTCCCGTGTTGGGTGAGTTCGAGGCGATCTACGCGTTTTTACTCGTTGTTTAGCCCCGACTTCCATCCTGCCACTCCACGATGAGCTGCTCCTTGTAAGCAAATTTATCCAGGTGCCTTACGAGTACACCCTTTATTTTTTCTACACTTTCGGCATTATCAGCTGCGATATCAAATGTGAGGTGGGTCGGTGTCGCCGTCATGTTGCAGGTTCCGAACGGAAATGTCGCCAGGCCGGTAGTAGGCGTATATTCAGTTTCGATTTTATGTCGGAAATGGCGACATAATTTGCCGATGTACTGGCTTGCTGCAAGCGTAGCGATTGTCGTTGTTGATTGTTTCATGTACTTCATTTTAGAGCGATCCCGGACGATAAGCAATCGCCTTCGGTCGATGGCCATAATATTTTAGAAAGGCATTGGAAAAATGGGAAATATCCCGGTACCCTACTTTATACGCCACTTCACTAACGGTGTGACCACCATCTTTCAACAAAGATAGTGCTAATTTCATTCGCTTTTGGATGACGTATTGGTAAACTGTTTGGTTGTAGAGGGATTTAAACCCTACCTTTAACTTGTATTCATTCAACGTCACCATTCTGGCCAACTCGGCGATGAGTGGTGGTTTAGCAAATCGCTCATCTAAAATACGCTTTGCCTCGCTGAGTTTGTCCATATCGGAAGGCTGCAACAGTGAACCTGCCTTTTTCGTGTGTTCTTGGTCGTGATATAAGAAATGTTCCAGTTGAATGACTAACAGCTCCTTGATTTTCGTTTCGAGCAGGAGCCGGGGTAGTAGGCCCGACCGGTTGGAGGTAATGATTTCAGCCAAAACACGCTTAATAGCCGGTGTGACGGCTAAACGGTCGGGCGAAAAATATGTATGTTCTCTTTTGCGTACCTGGTTTACAAACTCTTTGTGGAGGGTTGATTCCCGACTGATTAATTGAAAATAGAAGCTTTCTGACAGAATAACGCAAACATAATGAATTTGCTGGCCGGCTGGCATCAGGTATCGACCATCGAAATTTGGTGTATAAGAAATGGCATGGGTGGATAGCTTGGCTGGGTGTAACGGTGTGAGATTGTCCACTTCAAATGCGATGGAACCGCCCAAACCGAAATTAAGCATGATATTGCTCCCCTCGACGCGGAAAATGTCTTCGGTATCTTCCGTAAAGCTCATCCGGCAATCGGCAATGATGAGTCCCGAGGTGGTTAGGTAGTGGGCCTCCATGTATTGGACAAACGGATGCGGTAGGGTATTGATGCCTTCATCAAGAGCACTGTCGACAGCATAATCGTCTGCCACCTCCACGTTGTAAATCCAACCGGGCAATGTGGTGATGCGGGATGTGAGTTTCATTGCTTGGCTTAATATTTCCTTTTTTACAAATAATAATACCAATTGCGCAACCTTCGAGAGGTGTGAGCATGTACTTTTGCGCAAAAGTATTTAAAATTAGTCTAAATAGTAAATGAATATGGGAGAATGTTACGTGGGCTGGCGTTTATCGCACTTGTTGGTTGTCGGATGGGTCTGCGTGGTTGGACTGATGCCCGTTTTGACCCATGGGCAACAGCATGATGTTACGTTAAGTGGTGCCGTTGTTAATGAAGCTGGCGATGCATTGCCTGGGGCTACCATCTATATCAAAGGGAGCTCGTTTTCGGCAACTACGGCGGAAGACGGCGGGTTCCACCTTCGGCTACCTCAGGGCGCCCACCGTATTATCTGCTCGATGGTGGGCTATCGGCAGCAGGTGCACGTGTTGACGCTCGAACGGGACCAGCGGCTTGAGCTGGTGCTGGTCCCTGCTGAAGACTATCGGCTGGATGAAGTGGAAGTCACCGGTAAATCGGCCATCACTGAAGTTAGGGAGTCACCATTCAATGTGGTGGCGTTGGATGCCAAATCGTTGTATAACTCCACGTTGGACTTAGGGAAAATGCTCGACCGCGCGTCTGGCGTGAAGATTCGCGAAACGGGGGGTGTCGGCTCCAACATGTCCATTTCACTGAACGGTTTTACGGGCAGGCACATTAAATTGTTTATGGATGGCGTGCCCATGGAGGGGTTCGGGTCGGCATTCCAACTCAATAATATCCCGGTGAATGTGGCAGACCGTATTGAAGTGTATAAAGGCGTCGTCCCGATTGAATTCGGTGCCGACGCCATGGGCGGTGTGATTAACATCGTCACCAACCAAAGCGCCAACAGCTACCTCGACGTATCGTATTCCTATGGTTCATTCAATACGCATAAGACGAATATAAGCCTCGGGCATACCACCCGCGGTGGATTTACTTTCCAGTTGAATGCGTTCCAGAATTATTCGGACAACGATTATAAGGTGCGAACAAGTGTATTGGATGTCCAAACGGGGAATTTCTCATGGGAGGAATATTGGGTCCGTCGCTTCAATGACGCCTACCAGAACGAGACCGTGATGGCCAAAGTGGGGTTCGTTGGTAAACCTTGGGCCGACCGTCTCTTGCTTGGTATTACATTGGGGCAGGAGCGCGCTGAAATCCAACATTCGAATCTGATGAAAATCGTATTCGGTAAACGCGAGCGCAGCGGTACTACGGTGCTCCCGTCGCTGTCATACGAGAAGAAGGACCTGTTTGTGGATAACCTGCACGTTCGGCTAACGGCCAACTACAATCGGAACTACAATCACAATATTGATACAGCTGCTCGGCAATACAATTGGTTCGGCGACTTCCGGGCTACCCGCTATCTCGGCGAGTCAAGTTATACCCTTGGCGAATTCTATAATGACAATGTTTCCACCACGGCAAACATCACTTATGATATCAATGAAAAACATGCATTCGCTGTGAACAATGTGATTACCGGCTATGAGCGGAAAAATGCGGATAACGTAGCGGTGCAGGATGTGTATTCGGCCATTGATACCATGCGACGGGCGAATCTGAAAAATGTATTGGGGGCTTCTTACCGCTACCGGCATAACGCAGCGTGGAATACCAATCTTTTCGGTAAGCATTATTACCAACGTGTTGTTGGTCCCGTCGATACTTCTACCGTTGCAGGTAACACGGCCTATGCAGAGCGTATAGAGTCGTTCGGAACCACGGGATACGGCGTGGCCACCACTTATTTTTGGGATGATTTCCAATTTAAGGCGTCTATAGAAAAAGCATTCCGGTTACCGACAGACAATGAGCTTTTTGGCGATGAGGTGCTCGAAACCGGCAACACCACCCTCCGTGCCGAAAATTCCCTGAACTATAATCTCGGAATCAACATGAACAAGACCATCAGGGATGCCCATACATTATACGTCGATGTGAATGGATATTATCGAGATATCAAGGATTACATCCAACGGCTGGTGGAGCAGCGGTATGGTACCGCGGGCTACAGCAACCACGGCCAAGTGCGCAATATTGGAATAGATGCGGAGGCGCGCTATTATTATCGAAACCGGTTCATGGTCGGCGGGAATGTAACCTATCAGGATATGCGAAATAAAGAACGTTATGCGTCGTCTACTGGCAACAGGCCGAGTGTTACCTACGACAACCGGATGCGTAATGTACCGTATTTCTTCGGCAATGCCGACGCCGCTTATTATGTGCACGACCTGTGGGGCAATGGCAATGTGCTGAGCCTATCGTATACATTCAATTTTGTCGGTGAATTTTTCCTCGATTGGGAGAGCCTCGGGAATCAAAATACCAAAGCAACACTTCCCCAGCAGATTTATCACGATTTCAGTATGTCCTATATGCTTCAAGGTGGGCGCTATAACATCGCTTTTGAGGCGAGGAATTTTACCAATACAATACTCTACGATAATTTCAGCCTACAGAAGCCCGGACGGAGTTTTGCGCTCAAGTTGCGCTATTTTTTGAGGAAAAGGAATGGATAAATCAATGTACTAATATAAATAAAGAATGAATATGAAACACGTTAGAACGAAGTATGGAACTGCTTGTATACTCAGTGCCGCCCTCTTGGCGATGGTTGGATGCAGTAAAAGTGAGAACCCCGGACCGGGCGATGGTAACGGAGAAGAACACGGTGAAAAATATTTTATTGCGGCTACGGCTGGCAGCAGCACGTATTTGCTTACGGCCAATGATCTCGGCGCTGGCACGGCAACGATTGTCGGAAATGGTGTTGAAATCCCACGTACCTACAACATGTGGGTCAATAATGGCACTACTGCATCTGTAGGGCTTATCTACGCGCAAGGCGACCCCGGTATCGGTATTTCGTATGGATTGGATGCCAATGGTGTCTTGGCCCCGGTGGGCAACGAGTTCCAGATTACTTCGCGGTTTACTACCTACGGTGCATTTGACAAGTATGTTATCACCGGTGTTAGCGGGCAGACGCTGACCGATGGCAAAACCGGTTCTGTCTTTAATTTCATCGATCTGGAGAACCATAACTCGATGACACAAAAAACGGTTGTGACGGAGAATTTCACGGGCAACGGCCAACAGGCAACGTTTTCGGGTATCGTCGATTTGGGCAACGGGGAGTTCCTTACCGGATTAGTCGTTTCGGAACCTAAGGACCCCAGCCAGGGTGGTGGCGGCAGTACCGGCCCAGTTACCCATCCAGACAGCGTATGGGTCGCCGCACTTGATGCGGACCTCAATGTGAAGCGGATTTATCGTGATGATCGGATCAGCTACGCTTCTGGGCGGTTCAAGTCACAGTATTATTCGCAGATTGCGAAGGCAGGGGATGGTATGGTATACGTGTTTTCGGGTGCTTATGATGGCAATACCACCAAACCTGCAGGTGCACTGCGCATCAAAGGGGGCGCTACGGAGTTCGATGCCGATTATTATTTCAATATCGAGGCGGAATCCGGGGGCTACCGTTTCCGTAAAGTGTGGCATATTACGGAAGATTATTTTCTGTTAGAGGTTTACAACGATGTTGAGTATGGCTCGTCTACGCCAGCAACGCAATATGCGGTCGTGAAGATGAAAGAAAAAACCCTCAAATGGGTTACACAAGGGTTTCCAGCGAAAAACGACATTACCGCTACTGGGCTCCCCTTTGCCGACAATGGAAAGATTTACTTCCCTGTAACCACTGCCTCAGCACAGCCTACCGTGTATGTAATCGATCCGGCAACGGCAACAGCAAAAGCAGGGTTGGTAGTAGAAGCTGAAGGCATTGCGTCTTTATCTAGGTTTACGTATTAACTGAAAATAATTGGCCGATTAACCATCAAAGGCTCCATCTGATGACTGAAAATAAAAAAATAAACAGATGAAACGATATATATCTTATTTGTGCACCGCGGCTGTAATGCTCACAGCACTGTTTACACTCTCCGTATTCGAGGCTGCGGCCAATAACGATGAGCTCATCACCATCAAACATCGCCTCGGCGAAACCAAGGTGAAAAAGAATCCCGAAAAGGTTGTTATATTTGATATCGGCTCTTTGGAGACCTATCATGAACTAGGCATACCGGTTGCCGGTGTGACCAACAGCGTGCCAGCCTATCTGTCGGAATATAAAAGCGACAAATACGCCAAATTGGGAAGCATCAAAGGGCCGGATATCGAAGCACTTACCGCTTTTGCACCCGATTTGATTATCATCTCCGGTCGGCAGTCGAGTGCTTATGACCCGTTAGCCATGATTGCACCGACGATTTTCTTGGGCGTTGACACAAAAGATTATTGGAGTAGCTTCGAGACCAATGTGCGCCATATTGCGAAGATACATGGCAAAGAGGCGATGGCAGAGCAAAAGCTCGCTACCTTGCGTCAAAAGCGGGACTTGGTGACTGAAAAGACGAAAGATGATACCAACAAAGGTTTCACGATCCTGCACGTGCGTGGCGGCCATACATCGTACGGCAGCGGGTCGCGCTTCGGTTTCATCCACGACGTGTTGGGCGTACGCCAAGCGTTAACGGACTTGGATGACACCACGCATACGGGTCATCGGTTTAAAGTAGGCGATGGGCTGGTGGAAAAAGCGAACCCCGATTACCTCTTCCTAATTGACCGTGATTCGGCAGTGGGGGGTGAAAAGAAACCCACCGATGAGCTGCTGAGTGCCGAGCTGAAAGCAACGCCTGCTTACAAAAACGGTAAGGTGGTTACCCTGCCCGGGAATATCTGGTACGTATCTGGCGGAGGATTGATTTCCGTGGATAAGAAGATAACCGACGTTGGTGAGCAGCTTTACGGGCTGCGTTTTTAAGTTAGCGGTACGGAAGCCATATTTGGGGATGTCGTCAGTCGGCATCCCCTTTTTTTGTTCGGTTGTTTTTCAGCACTCCCCATCCACGATCAGGTTCGGCTGGCCCTGGCTGCAATCTTCTACGCGAACACGTACGCCGTAAACCGATTCGATAACTGCCGGTGTAATTGCTTCTGTAGGGGCGCCTTGACTCACAAGCTCACCGTGATGCATCACCACCACTCGATCTGCCCAGCGCATGGCCAGATTAAGATCGTGTAAGACCATCACGACGATACGCCCGTCTTGGGCAAACGAACGGGCCAAACGCATCACCTTCAATTGATGCCGCAGATCGAGCGCACTCGTCGGTTCATCCAGCAGCAGGATGTGTGGTTCGCGCACTACACTCCGTGCTAGGCTAGCCATCTGCCGCTGGCCGCCGGACAGTTGGTTAAGGGGCTCAAGGGCGAGGTGGGCTATCCCGATACGCTCCAGTACCGAGATGGCACGGTGGTGAAGGTGTTCGTTATTAACTGTTGCGGCATCAAGGGGCGACGCTTTCAGGGCACTGATAACGGCCTCCATCACCGAGAGGTTGATGTCGGTTGGCACGCTCTGCGGCATAAAGCTGACATACAATGCCCGTTTTTGGGGAGAAAGTGTGGTTAGCTCGTGTCCTTCGTACCGAACGGACCCACGGGCATGCAATAGACCGGCTATTGCCCGTAGCAGCGTTGATTTGCCCGCCGCATTGGGGCCCGTAAGCACGGTTACTTCACCGCTTACCAATGGTGGGAGCGTGAGGCCATCAATCACCTTTTTCTTGGGGTAGCCCGTATGGATATCGTTAACTTGGAGTGTTGCCATGCGCCGGTCCTCCTAACGTCTTCTTTTGTTCAAAATCAAAGCTACAAATACGGGTACGCCGATCAGTGAGGTCACAATGCCCACAGGCACGATGGCGCCCGATAGGATAGCCTTGCTGATAATCGATGCCAATGACATGATCAGGGCTCCCGATAAAATACTTGCGGGGAGTGAAAACCGATGGTCTTCGCCGATAAGCAGCTTAGCGATATGTGGACCTACCAAGCCGATGAACCCGATGGTACCTACGAAAGCGGTGGCTCCCGCTGTGAGTAAACTGATACGTATCAAGGAAAGGAAGCGCAGCCGTTTCACAGCAACGCCGAAACTTCGGGCACTTTCCTCACCGAGTCGCAATGCCGTGAGCTGCCATGCCGATGCCAATGAAAATGGGGCGATTACAGCGAACAATCCGAAGAGGAGTGGGATATTGTCCCAATTCGCTTTCGTCAACGAGCCAAGGCTCCAGAAAATAAACTGTTGCAAGGCTTCGGCACTGGCTAGGTACTGCATGATGCCTGTGAATGCATTGAACAGGAACACCAGTGCAATGCCGAAAAGCACCAAGCCTTCGGGGCCTGTGCCGCGCAACGAAGACAACGCCTGCAATAGGAGCGTTGCCCCGAAGGCGAACAGAAAAGCGTTGACGACAATCATCCAGTCGCCACTGGCCCCGGGTATGCTGAACCCGATTACGATGGCCAGCGCGGCACCAAACGACGCTGCGGCAGATACGCCCAGTGTAAACGGGCTAGCCATGGCGTTATTCATGATGGTCTGCATCTCGCATCCGGCCAGCGATAGGGCAGCGCCCACCAATAATGCCATGATGGCATAGGGCATCCGGACTTCCCAAACGATTACCCGGGTGGAGAGGTCAACGCTTTCCGGCGAAAAAATAGCCTGCAATACACCGGCGAATTCGAGTGTCGATGGGCCAACAGCGATGTCAACGAGAAAGGACAGAACAGTGGCTACAGCCAGTGTGGCCAGTAATGTTCCGCGTTTAATAAATTGTTTGCGATACCCTTTTTCAATGACCGCGGTTGATGGATACAAATCTTACTCCCTATGGTTTCAATTCCGCAAAGTAAACACCTTTAAGCGGTACAGCCAAAAATCTTTCGTTTATTTCTTTAAGTACCCCGTGCGGTTTCAACTTACCGAATAACTCGGGGTGTGTCCATTTAGCTAGGGCTTCGACAGCAGCGATATTAAGCGGGGAGTCGTAGAAAAGATGCCACATGGCGTAAACTCTGTTTTCTTTGATGGCACTGAGCGGGCTGACCACAGGGCGTGTTGCCAACTTGGCAAGGCTTTCCTGTGTTTGGTAGGTGAACACATTTTGGCCGATCACAAGCCCTTCTTCGCCGGGCGTAGCGATTCCCGTTGCAATGTAGACATCGGGCTGCTCACTGATGACATATTCCATGTTCAGCGTACCCACCTCACCCGGCAGGATGGTGCCGATGTTATTGCCGCCGACAAATTCGATATACTCACCCAGGTTGCCTTTGCCTGGCGAACCTGGAGGTACAGCACCACGAATCATCTCCATGTACACCTTGGGTCTTTTCAAGTCCTTGTGTCTGGCTAATGTACCTTGGATGTGGTTCATCCGCCGGTTATAGAATTCCACGAAAGCATTTGCTTGTGTTTCCCGCCCCAGCACCTTGCCCAGTAGTTCCATGCTCGGTACCGTGTTTTTGAAGGGGTGGAGCCGGAAGTCGATAAATACGATGGGGATGCCTGCGGCTTCTAATTGGCGGATGATGTCCGCGGATTTAGCATCGGGTCCATGCGAGCCGGCACCAAATATGGCCAGATCGGGTTTTAATGAAATAATCTGTTCGGTAGAGACCGTTTCTTTACCCGAGGTACCAATAAGAGGTATGTTGTCCAGCGCGGGGAAGTGCTTGCGGTAATCCTCATATAGCAATCCACCCGACTTAGCAAAGTCGCCCGTCCAACCTGCGGTAATCGCTACCGGGTCTGGCACGAGCAGGCTGAGGGTAATTAGTTGGCGCCCTTCACCGAGGATAACCCGTTTTGCCGGCTGTGGGATAGTCACTTCTCGGCCGACTACATCGGTAACGGTGATGGGCTGAGCCTGAAGTTGTAAAAAGCAGGCAACCCCTACAAGGAGGGCTGCCGCTTTTAACGTTATTGGATGTTTTCCCATGGTTTAAAGCTTAATCAAACTGATGGAGTCTGCATTCGGGGCTGGTACCGGTTCGGGTGCGTTTTCCCCGCGTTCGCTCACAGCCTGTTTATTAGTTACGTAAACATCGCCTGTTTTATGGTTGATGGCTACGGTATTAGGCAAAGCGCCGATTTCAAATGTCTTGATCACTTCAAGCGATTTGTCGTCAATTACGTTTACCGTACGTCCATGACGGTTCGCGACGTAGATCTTTCCGCGCTTTGGATCATGGTTTACACCCAATGCACCCTTGCCGGTGGGGATGGCTTTGATGAGCTCGCCCGTTTCGGCATCCAGCACGGTGATATTTTCGGTTGCTTGGTTGGCTACGTACAACCGTTTGTTTTTCGTATCGTGGTGTACATTAGTGGGGCGCTCGCCGTGAGCCGCAAATTTCTTCAGCACCTTGCCCGTCGCGCCGTCTACCACAACAACCTCGTTATCGCGCATGGCAGTAGCGTAGATGACATTGTTTTTTTCATCGATGTAATGACCTGTGATGGCACCGCCTAGGTCGCCGTAGAATTTCACGAACTTGTTGGTCTTGGCGTCGATGACCCAAAGACCACCACCGCGCACGCTGCTGGCGTATACGAGGTTGCGTTTTTCATCCACGCGGATTTCGCGGGGCGCTTGGCCCTCATTGCCCGTGGTGATATGCGTCTGCTCGCCCGTTTTCAAATTGATGGCGGTAACAATACCCGACCGGCTGTTGGTAGTATATAAGGTTTGCGTATTCACGCTGATACCGATGCCCATTGGTGCTGATTCGGGCACCGCAATGCTGTCGACGGTTTGCAGGGTTTTGGCGTCAATCTTGTATACCTTGCCGGTATTTCCTTGTCCATGGGCGGCTGATACATATACGAAGCCGTCTTTCGGGTTAAAGGCAGGTTGGTACACGTTGGAATTGGAGCTGATTTTTTCGGTCTTTACCAGCTCTTGGGCCAGCGCATCATTGGCGGCGATGCCGACCACGCCGATTGCTGCAAATGCGACAGCAGTTAGTTTTTGAAGGCTATTTCTTGTGTTCATGGCTTTTTTTAAGTTAAAAGTCAACAATATAATATATGAATTGCTTGATTATTTACGGCGTTATCAAACTTACCGTGTCGCCGTTTGGCAGTGGGGTGGGGGGTGTCTGCCCTTCCCGCACGCGGGTACCTACCTGTTTGTTGGTTACGTAGGCAGCGCCGGTTTTCGGGTTTACGGCTACGGTATTTGAAAGCCCATCGGTGGGTATGTCTTTGATGACCGCGTACGTTTTCCCGTCTACAACCGTAAGCGATTTGCCTTGCCTATTGGCAGTGTAAATCCGGTTGTGCTTCGCATCGAAGCTTACCCCAATGGGGTTTTCACCCACGGTTATTTTTTGCAATAGCTCGCCTGTTGTCGCATTCAAGGCAGTAAGCACGCTGTTTTTCGAATCAGTGATAAACAGACGGTTACCCTTTTTGTCGAATGTGATATTGATTGGACTTTCCGAGCCTGAGGGGAAGGATTTTACTTTTTCGCGGGTCTTGGTATTGTACACGAGTACTTCATTGTCGCCCATGGCAGTAACGTAAAGTAATCCTTTTTTGCCGTCGATGGCTAAGCCGGTTGCCGTTTTACCGGCGTTCTCCAAGGAATACAGGTACTGGTTCGCTTTCCCGTCAATTACCCAGATCGTACTCGGGTCTCCTACGTCGGATACATACACCTTGTTGTTCTTTTCGTCTACGACAATTTCCCGCGTGTGGCTTTTTTCTGCGCCGTTGCTGATTGTAGCCAGTAATTTACCGGTTTTTATATCAATGGCGTGAACGGAATTGGACCTTGTATTGGAGGTATAGAGTGTTCGGGTCTTCTGGTTGATACCTAGACCAAAGCCGGGTGTGTCGCCCAGTGCGATGCTGTCGACGGCATCCAACGTTTGCGGATTAAGCTTGTAGATGTAGGGTCCAAGTATGTCCTGTTGGCCTATTGAGGCCACATATATGTGACCGTCGTTGTGGTCTACCACGATTTCGTAAAGCCCTTTGCCTACCTTGGCCGACGTTGCAAGGGTTTGGGCATATGACAAGCCTACACTGGCGGCAGCGGCTAAAGCCAGTGCTGTGGCTCTAGGAAGCAGTTGATTGAATTTGGAATATTGCATATCAATTTAAATTAATAAAACATAGTGTTAATAAACAGCCTTTTGGGCACCTGCTATAAACCATTGATAAAAGGCTGGGAATGCTTCGCGCCAATAAAGTGCGCCATGTCTCCCTTCCTCACGTACCGACAGTTCGATTTGGGGATCGGCGGCTTTGCGCAGTAGGCCGATTGCCCGTTGTACGTCGGTATTCATGTGCACGAACGTGCCGTCGGGTTTGCGTCGATTTTCGCTCGTGCCGGCATAGAAGTAGTACCGTTGCGTATGGATGTTTGCTATGTTTGTCAGTGTAGTCAGTTCGTTTTCGATGTTGCCGTGATCCAACCAGATGGAAGGAGAGAAGATGCCCACGGCGCCAAAGATTTCAGGGTATGCCAAACCCCCATAAAAGGTGATGAGACCGCCCATCGAGCTGCCTGCCAGCGCGGTATGTGCTTTGCCGGGCAATGTCCGATAGTGGGCATCTACGTAAGGCTTAAGGGTTTCCGCAATGAAAGCAAGGTATTGGGGGCCTTCCACGGTGGGGTTGTCCTCGTTTGGCAGGAAGTAGAATTCCGGTACGCGGTCTTTGTAGTCAGCCTGGTGATTGATGGCCACGACGATGCATTTGGTTGCTGCGGCATCGACCACCTCATCCACTCCCCATTCGATAGGTCCTATACGGCCCTGTGAGGTCGCTTCATCAAAGAGGTGTTGCCCGTCGTGCATGTACAGTACCGGATACCGTTCGCTGGAAGTTTCGTAATCTTCGGGCAGGTATATCCAGATTTTGCGGTGCCTGTCTAATTGCGGTATATAAAATGCCGAATCCAGTACATGCACATTACTGGATGCCGTGGATGCCGGAAAATCATCGCGCCAGCCATCAATGAGGCATGTAATGGTCGTATCGCGGTTTAGTTTGGCTAGCCTCGGGCCAACCAACCAGCCATCGGCCGTACATTCGGAAGTTTTCCAATCACCGCGGGTGAATTTGAATTCGAGCCGGTCGCTAGGCACGTCTTTCAATAACACGCTGATGCCATAGGAGCCATCAGCGTGTTTTTCTAAAACAAGGTGTTCTTCCGCCGGATTCCAGCTGTTGAAGTTGCCGGTGATATAAATGGGGTCGTCGGCATGCGATGGCGGAACGCCACTCACATTTACCGTGAGCGTATGTTGGGCTGTACCTAACAGTGGTAAGCAGCCCGTGAATAACGTATATATACCCCTTTTGATCATTACTGAACCTCAATTTTATGGAAACCGGATACGGCGCCACCTACATTTACGCTGAATGCCAATGTAGCGGAGTGGTTAGTAGGATTGTATTGGTAATAGCCGTTTGCTCCGTCCACCGTCGACCCTCTCAACAGTACTTTTCCGTCTATTTCAACAGCGGCCATTGCGGCACCTGGGTTTGTGCCTACCGGTACACCTGTAATTTCGGTGAAGTCTTTGGACGCGATATCAACGGAGTAAAATTTCCAGATATTTGCGGAGTTGATGTTGCTTCCCGTCAATGGTTCCGTATTTACAGTCAGAATCAGTTTGCCATCTTTAGCAAATACGCCCACAAACTTTCCATTGTAATCATCGGTGAAATCGCTGATATAGTCTAATTCCCAGGTACCATCTATATCCGTCTCATTCGCTTTGATTCGAATAATTTTTGACTGGCCGCCAATTGAACTCCGGCCTTGGCAAACAATATATAAGTCACCATTCGTATCATAGTCATACATATGGTTCTCATTGATGTATGCGATGCTACCCGTGTTCTTGATAGAAATGGTTTTTTCATACGTTTCGTTCTCAAGGTCGATCACTGCGATGTAGACGTCCGGATAAAAATCGTCGAAGAACCCAACTTGGCTAGCGTCGTTCTTAGCGTAAGTTAGGTTAGCGTAGAGCTTATTACCTTTTATGGCGAGGAATTTTTGTCCAGCAGAACGGAATTTGATTCCTTCCTCATCGGTGCCGCGCTCATTCACCACAGCAGTTAGGTCGATTGAGCCCAAACTTGCCGTCATCGTAGTGGGATTGAATTTCTGGATTTTTGTGGGTTCTGCAGCATCCCAGTAATAACCAGTGTTATCGTCTTTGATTACGAAATTGCCCGTACCAAAGTACTTCGCGGCCGCCGAGGGATCTTTGGAGCTGATGAATTGGCCTGTGGTCACGGTACCATCTGCTGCGACATTTATTTTCTCGATTCCTGTTGCGTAGTCAGCCGTACGGAACATTTTGTAAATGTTGTTGCCGTATGTGCGCCAGCCACCCATGCCCTGGCCTTCCAGCGATCCGGCCGTCGCATTGGAAATCGTTCCGGTCGGCATCTCGTCAAAGGCACTGATGTAGCCGGCCTTGTTACCGCTTACGCGGTCAGACAAGGTAATCAACACATATTTGGTATCGCCATCCTGGCCAGGGGCTGGGTCGTCCTTAGTGCAGGCAGTAAATAAGGCTGCCACGGTAAAGAGCGCAGTTGCAGCGCGAAGAAATTGCTTTTTCATTTTGTTATCGCTTTTTTGTTAAATGGTAATTAATTTTTACATGGAAACTGCGGCCGGGCCGCTGGATTTTATAGTAATCGTATAATTTGCTATCGGCGACGTTCTTCACTTCTAGCCCGATGGAGACCGGCTGGCTAGCCAAGAAGTAATTGAAACCGGCGCTGAGCAGGTGCTGGTTGGGCACCACGTTGGTTACAGGTACCTTGGCCTTACCGAAGAGGCCGAGGAATCCATCTGGCTCGGCATCTCTCGGTATGTGGTTGAGGTAGAATTCGCGGATAAAATTCCAATAAACATAGGGCTTCAGTCGGTCGCTGGCCGATAGGATATCCGTGAAATTGACTACCGCACCTGCGTTGGTGAAAAAATAAGGCGTGTTCCTTAGCCGCGTGCCTTCAATCCATTGGTGCAGGCCGTCGCCGATATCGACCATCCGGTTGTCCTGCCATGTGGCATTGGCGTTCAGTTGCACCACTTGGCCAATTTGGTAATTGATATCGATATCTACACCATACCCGCGTATGCTGTCTAGGTTTTGGTATTGCGCAAAGGGTGGCTGTACAGGTATGAGCATAATCATGCCCTTGGTTTTGCGATAGAAGGTGCCGATTTCAGCAGAAAGCTGCGGTGCTTGGTAGCGGTAGCCGAGACTGATATTGAAACTCCTTTCGGGTTCCAGGTCAAAGTTGGGGGCACGGGTATCGTTATCGCCGAATAGTTCGTTTTCCCGTGGCAACCGATTGGTCAGTTCGAATGATGCCCGCAGTAGGTGATGGTCGCCAATGGTGTATTTTATGGCATTGCCGATGCCCCAATTACTTTTTTCCGAAGTTGTATAATCGTTCAAGTCGGTCGCATTTGCCATAAACCCATTGATGCCACGGGTCTTGAAATGGAAAAACTTTGCAGTCAATTGATTAACTAGCCGCTCGCTTAGCCACTTCGATTCCCAAGATATGCCAGCAATCGTTTTTGCGTAGCTGGCTTCTTTGCTCAAAATGTCGATATCCGTTCCAGCGAACCGCAGCCCATAAGGGTCAGTGCCAATTCGCTTATTGTGGTTGAATATGACGTTGACATCCAATTTATGTGACTCGCTGATACCATATGCTACGTTGGTTCGGCTGATGAGATTGTCAAAATCAATGGCCGACAATGACGGTCGTGGACTTTCGCCTACGCCGTTGTGGGGAGTGAAATCGCCGTGCCAGTTGTACGTGCCGCCCACCGTATCCACCCGCGCTCGGTTGATGGCACTGTACGACACGAATTGATCAAGGGCGAAGTTGCTGAATCCCTTGCGGTAGCGTATGCTTGGCACCCATCCCGTATTGTGCATGGTCAATGCCCCATAGGGAGTTGTCATCAAGGCCGGATGTTGCGACTCCCTATCAACACCGTAGTGGGCTAAGGAAAATTGGAGCTCATCGGTCCAGTTAGTATTGCGCACTCCAGCATAAGCTTCTAGAAAGTAATGTGAGTAGCCGTTGTGGAATAATGGTACCGTTGCGGGTACAAGGTTTGCATTTTCGTTCACGACCTCTACGTCAGCTTTGTAGTCGTTGTCCGAATAATTGTAAAACGCATCGATACCTCCGAACCAGCCGCTCGACGCTTGGTGATACGCGGATAGGTTAGCGATATGGGTGTTGAACGATGCAGCTTCATAAGAAATGTCGAGCATCGTACCAAAGTGCTTCCGTGTCACCAAATTTACCGCACCTCCCAAGGCGTCTCCGCCGAGTGATACGGGTACTACGCCTTTATACACCTCTGCGCGTTCGAGCAAATTGATGGGGACATTGTTGATGCCATAGCCACCGCCTAGGTATTCGAGCGGAATACCATCGCGGAAATACTGAACAGCGTTTCCCTGAAATCCGTTGATTGATACATCCACTGCATTCCCCAATCCGCCGCTCTGCCTAATGCGTATACCCGGTGATCGGTTCATCAATTCGGCCAAAGTGGTCGGCTGTTCGGCTACGGACCGCGTATCTACTACCACCGCCCGGATAGCCTGTTCGCGCACCTGCTGGGTTTCGCTTTTGCCAACCACAGTGACGTCTTCGAGGATGGTGGATTGTGGCGATAATTGGATGGTGAGCTCGCTTTTCCTGCCGCTGAACCGGATCTGTTCAGTATATTTGGTATAACCCACGTGGGTTATCCGCAGCGTGTAGCTGCCCGTAGGAAGATTGGAGAAGGTAAACCTTCCAGACTGGTCGGTGATTTGCGACGATACTTCGTCACTGAGGGTCACCGATGCACCTGAAAGCGTATTTCCTTGTTCATCGGTCACTACACCAGTCAATGTGCCCGATTGACTATACGCATGCAGAGACAACAATAGTGCCCATGCAGCGACCAAACCTTTTCTTGAAATAATCAATCGAACCAATTGTCTCACAATGACCGCTTAAAAACGCCGCTAATTTAGATTAATTACAAACTATAAGCAAATCAATTGCGTAAAATCCGTGTAACATTGCTATAATTAGCTTTTTTTAGGGTTTAAGAGATTGTTTCGGCATGGAGCAATCGCTTCCGCTTCTTAAGGGGTTGCTTCTCTACTAGAAGTAGCGGTTTCCGCCTCGTAAGTGATCGCTTCCGTTCCGAAAATAATGGCTTTTTTTATTAAAGTAACGCGTATCTATCGGATAAAGGCTGGTGCTCACTGTCTCGACGGGTCTATTTTTTGTTGCTTGTCACCGCCCGTATCACTGTATACATACTGATGCAAACGCCAACAAGTGCAAAAAGAGCCGTCCAAACTGGTGTTTCGGCCTCCCGGGATTGGTCGATGCGGTACCCAATATAAGTGAATACACCAATGATAGCCAGCATCTGGAAGCCGACACCACTGAAATAAGCGTATTTGCCCAGCCCTTTAGTCGGTAATCGCTTGCGGTTTTTCATCCGAGTAAATTGTTTATTCATCACTTTTTTTATCTCTAAAGGCATTCATGCTGCCTTCGGCAGTTTAAATGGCAATGAAACTTACATGAACTTTCCTATTCACGTTCATTTTTGAGCAGCAGCTCATGCAGATTTCATTCGAAGAAATTGGTCTTTAATGGCCTATGGAACCTGCGTTTCATCGCCTAATTAATAGGCATTGACATGTCAAGGTTCATACGAAATCAGTTTCACCTCGGGCTGATGTTCGGGTAACGCTAAGCTCCGGCTCGTGGTACACCGACCGTTGATGGAGGCTCCATCTTCAACAATAAACCGCATGGCTTCGATATCTCCCTGTATTAATGCCGATTGATTGAGTTGGAGGATTTCTTTAGCGATAACCTGCCCTTGTACTGTGCCTGAAATCTCGCCTGAATAGCAGGTGACGTTCCCGGTGATGTCGCCGCCGTCGCCGATGACCAATTTGGCGGTGCAAGAGACGTTGCCGGTGATGCGGCCATCGATACGCAGGTCTCCCACAGTAGAGATATCCCCCGTAATCTCGGTGCCATTGGCAATTAAGTTAAAACTGCTACTCCTTGCCTCCGGTAGTTTGTTGATTTTCTTGTTTGTAAACATGCTATAATGCTCAGGTAAATGTTTCAAAAAGCGATGTAGTCAGTGGGATTTACCGGATTACCGTTGTACCATAGCTCGAAATGAAGATGTGGGCCCGTTGTCAGCGATCCCGTATTTCCGGCAAATGCAATCACTTCACCACCACGTACAAAGCTACCAACTTTTTTGATAATTGAAGCACAGTGCTTATACAGCGATAGCAAATTATTGCCGTGCTGCACAATGACCACATAGCCAGTTTCAGGCGTATAAGACGCAAAAACCACATGGCCACTGAGGGTGGAGCGCACTGGTTCGTTCTGTTTCACCGCAATATCCACCGCGTAATGTTGTTCGCGGGCATTGAAACTCGAACTGATAATCCCCTTAATTGGACTATAGAACGTATAGGATGAGATTCCCGTACGGGCAGGGCCGGGGTTTTCAGGGAGGTCGTAAGGGGCGCCAGACTCCACCAGCTCGCGTAAGGCCAACTCGTCTTCCGAGAGGCCCACATCGGACACTCCAGATGCGGAGGGCCCCGCGACATCATTTACCGAGCGTCCCTCATTCGCTTCTGCCTCAGTTTCGCCGACATCACCACTAATGACCTGTTTGATGTTGTTGAGATACTGTTCCTGTGCTCGGGCTATTTGCTCCATTGAGTCGATGCGCGCGTAAGTGTCTAGCAGTGCGGTACGTTCGTAACTGCTAAGCGAATCCCCAATCACATACTCGCGCAATGGTGTGGACCGGATGAGGACAATCGTAAACACCACGAGTACGATAATCGCCGATAGGGTACCACTGATCCAATACCACAACTTACCCCGGAAGGCCGCTTTTTCCTCAAATGTGTCCTCGTGCAGCACAACTACCTTGTAACGAGCGTTGAGTATTTTCGAGAGCTTATTTTTTTGCTTAGCCACAGAAACTCTTTTTTAAGTACGTGTATGACGAAATGGAAGAAAGTATCAAACCATCACAATCGTACAGCGGACGGAATAAATTGATAGCTTCATCACCGTTAAAAAACAAAATGCGCAACATTTATTGATGCCATTAAAAACGAACAATGAATCAATAATTATACACAGATGAAACCTACCATGTCAGCGTCTGGCACGAAAGGCGAAGAAAATGCAGGTTCCATGAGGCCTTTAAAGAACAAATTATTTTCGAATGAAAATAAATGATATTTTTGCATGTGCATTCCCAGCAAAGATATTCATTTTTGCGGCACTTGTCCGCCTTTTCGGCCCCGCGTATTGTCGTTTGGGGGCTGATGTGTTGTATGGCGGCAGGGTGTGCGGCAAATAGGGAGAAAGAAAATGGGACCAAATACGACATGATGGAGAATCTGACAGCGAGGTTCAACATTGTCTATCACGGCCGCAAAATCATTTCAGACGCAATCCGTGAGAATTTTGAGTCACACCGCGATAATTACCAACAGTTGCTCCCGGTGCTGATCGAGCCCACAGCGGCCACCTCATCGGCAAATACACAGCTGATGGATTCGGTTATCGGCAAAGCATTGGATATCATCAACAGAAAAAGTAACAGCAAATATATTAACGAGGCGTACCTGCTTACGGGCAAAGCAAATTACTTAAAGGGGAACTACTACAACGCCGTCGAGTTTTTTACGTATGTGGCCAATACGTTTGCCGATATACCTGAGTATCGACAGGCTGCGCTGGTCTGGAAAGCACGCTCCCAAATGCAATTGGGTAATCTTACGAACGCCGGTTTGCTATTGGACACTGTTTTTGCGGGCCTCGAATCCGAGAAGGAATCCGTTGGGCTTGCCTTCGCCACCCAAGCTAAGTATTACCTCCTTATGCATGATGACACATCTGCAATTACAATGCTTGAGCAAGCCATTGAGCACACCCGATATAAACCCACCAAGCTGCGATGGCATTTTCTGTTGGGGCAGCTGTTGCAGGAAAACGATCGTAAGGAAGAAGCCTATAAACATTACGGCAAAGTGGTGAGTAGCAATGCTCCATACGAAATGTCGTTTCACGCCGGGCTGAATCGTGTGTTTTTGGCAACGGCTGAACATGCGACCGGTGAGCAGCGAGCGAGGCTGCTACGGCGTATGCTGCGGGATGGTAAAAACAAGGAGTTTAAAGACCAGATTTATTTCCAGATAGCTGCCGTATTTTATGCCGATGGTCATCTGCCAGAAGCATTGGCCAACTATGAACTAGCGTTGAGGCAGGAAAGTACCAACCGCTATCAAACTACGCTGACTTATCTGGAATTGGCAGACCATCACTTTCGTGCCGCCAACTATCAAACTGCCAAGCTGTACTACGACAGCGTAGGGATGGTATTGCCCGTGGATTTTCCTAATGCGGGCGAAGTGCAGCGGAAAATTGCCAATTTAGATGGCTTGATTGCACAATTAAGGATTGTGGCGCATCAAGATAGTTTACAATACCTCGCTGGGCTTAGTGAGGTTCAACGCCAAATGGAAATTGATAGTCTCATTACTCTCCGGTGGACAAACCGCCAAGCGGAGAAACAGGGAACGGCGGTAAAAAAGACGTCGCAATCGGCACGCGTTTCTCCGTTTGACGATATGCTAATGGCTATGCCGGAATATACCGACAATCGGTTTTACTTCAATAACCCGGATGCGATGGGAATGGGACAGGCCGAATTTCGGCGACGGTGGGGTAACCGTCAACTAAAGGATAACTGGCGGTTTAGTGATATGGCTGGGAGTGTTAGCGCGGACGTTGCAGTTATAGGAACTGCTGAAGCCGCGGAAGCGTTGGCCGACGGTGCCGTTGAGGTGGACAGCGCTACGTGGGTTGCCGAACTGCGGCGAACTTACCTGGATGGACTGCCCGACACTGATGAGAAAATAGCGGCTTCGGATACACTAATACATGGAGCTCTTATGCGGATTGGCAATACCTACCGCGATGAGTTGCTCGACAAAGAAGCGGCAATACGTACTTATGAGGAACTGTTGTCCCGCTACCCGGCTACGGGAGATGCACCGCTATTGTATTACAACCTCTATCGCTTATATACCGATATCGATGCGGCTAAAGTGGCACATTACCGCGAAAAGCTATTGGCCGATTTTCCGGATTCGCGTTATAGCCATATCATCCGTGATCCGACTTATCTGGCCAAATTGGAGCAACGGCAACGAGTGTTGGACCAGACCTATGAATCCATATATTCGCGATACATCGAACAACAATATCCGGAAGTGATCGACGAAGTGACGCGCATACTCGATGGTGGGGCAGGACGCCAGCAGACGTTGAGCCAACTGGCCTACCTGCGTGCATTGGCATTGGGCAGGATGTCGTCGATCGATACGTTTGAAAACGCATTGAGGGAACTCGTGGCGGACTTCCCTGGCGACAGCCTGATTACCCCGCTGGTTGCCCAACACCTGGAATTTATCGAAGCCAATCGGGATACGCTGGCTACACGTCGGTATGCCTTGCAACCCATTGCTGAAGGCCGGGAACGGTTTGTTGATGAACCCACGATGACGCTATGGCCTCAATTGGTGATCGCTCGGGGCCCTGAGCCAGTAAGGCCACGCCGAGAGCTGGCTGTTACTACGGCAGCGCGTACAGACATCGTAGGGGGCGGCGGACTGGGAAATGCCCAGGGAATAGCACAGCAGCAGCTGGCCAAAGTGGCGGATGTTGGTGAGCTGAGCCCCAACGTGTATCGCGATTTGGAATTGCTACCGGATTCGGCAACTTACTACTTCGTTGTCAACGTAATGAACGGTCGTGTTAACCTGGCACCCTCACGTTTCGGCATCGGCCAGTTTAACCGTACACGCTATACCGGACAGGCAATCGCACATCAGTTGAAAATGGTAAATGACGAAAACCAATTGGTTTATATCGGGCCATTTAATAGCTATAGTGATGCCAAACAGTATGAAATGCGGATTTTGCCGCTCATGGCCGATATCATGAAGATCCCGAGCGAGCTTTATAATACCTTTGTTATTACAGCGACAAATTTTGGCACGTTATCTGATTTCGATAAAGTAGACGATTACCATGCCATATATCAAGAGCAGCTGGAAAGGTAAGCACGCTAAGCATGTGTTTAAAGTAAAAGGATGAAGCCAGCCGTGCCAGTGCCTAGCTACTAATGAAGATGCAAGTCACACGAGGCCATTAAAGAATAGATTTTTCGAATGAACAGAGAAAGGAAGAATAACAACAAGTTAACGAAAGAGGAAATCAGTCGGTATACCCGTACATTTTGGAAGATACTTATCGGTCTCATTCTAGTGGGCTTTTTATTTATCTTTTGTGTGGGTGTGGGGTTGTTTGGTAAGTTGCCGACGTTCCGTGACCTGGAAAACCCGAAGAGTAACTTGGCGTCTGAAGTCATCTCGGAAGATGGTAGTGTGCTGGGTACTTACTATGTGCAAAACCGGTCTAAGGTGAATTATGATCAGCTATCGCCCCATTTAGTGCAGGCACTTATTGCCACGGAGGATAAGCGCTTTTACCGTCATTCGGGTATCGATTACCGGCGCACATTCACGATTATCTTTCACAACCTGATCGGCAATCGCCAAGGGGCGAGTACCATTACGCAGCAATTGGCGCTCAACTTATTTTCTGAAGGTCGCGCGCGGAATACTGGCAAGCGCATCATCCAGAAATTCCAGGAATGGATAACCGCAGTACGCCTTGAGCGTAACTACACCAAGGAGGAAATCATCACGATGTATTTCAACACGGTTGATTTTGGTGCTTACAATACATTCGGTATCAAATCGGCCGCGCGTACATATTTCAATACAACGCCTGACAAGTTGGACATACCGCAAGCCGCAATTTTGGTGGGTATGCTCAAGGGACCGGGAATCTATTCGCCGGTACGGTATCCGCAGAATTCCATCCGGCGCCGGAATGTGGTTATCGAAAGTATGCGAAGAGCCGGTTATATTAGCCGGGAAGAGTCGTTAGAGTTGCAGAAAAAGCCATTGGTGTTGGATATGAACGTATCGAATTACGGCGATGGATTGGCCCCCTATTTCCGGGCGGTGATGAAACGGGAAATCCAACGAGAATTCAATGAATTGTCGATTACTAAGGCTGATGGCACGCCTTGGGACCTGGACCGTGATGGCCTCAGGATATACACCACTATTAATTCCAAAATGCAGCTGTATGCCGAAGAGGCGCAAAAGGAATGGATGAAAACCGTCCAAGCGTCGTTTGATAGGCAATGGAAAAGCCGCGATCCGTTCCGAGGCGAAAAAGCGAAGCTATTGGAGACTGGTATGAAGCGCTCGGACCGCTACCGGATGCTGAAACAGGCCGGCAAATCGGAAGCCGAAATTGAAAAAGATTTCGATACGGCTGTGCCGATGACGATATTCACTTGGGACGGGGATAAAGACACCGTGATGACGCCAATGGATTCCATCAGGTACAACAAACTGATCCTTCGAAATTCATTTATGTCTATGGAGCCCCACACCGGCTACGTGCGTGCATGGGTAGGCGGAATAAATTTCGAGCATTATAAGTACGACCAAGTAAAGATGGGGACAAGACAGGTAGGGTCTACAGCCAAGCCGTTTACTTACGCGGTGGCTGTCGATAACAGCTATTCACCTTGTTTCAAGGTGCCAAATGAACCCCTTACCGTAGGTACCGGCCCGAATGCTTGGTCGCCCCGCGGTGACAACTCTGCCGGCAGCCCCATTACCTTGCGTACCGCGTTGGCCAACTCGCAGAACTATGCAACCGCCTACATGATCGATGAGGTGGGAGCGAGACCTGTGGCCGCCCTGACCAAGCGCATGGGTATTACCTCCGATGTGCCCGAATACCCATCCATAGCGCTCGGGGCTTATGAAGCATCGGTATACGATATGGTAGGCGCTTATTCCGCATTTGTAAACCATGGTGTATGGGTAGAGCCAACCTATATCCTCCGCATAGAAGATAAAAACGGCATGCCCATCTATGAAAAGGCGCCCCGTGTTACCCAGGTGTTGAATAGTGAGACGGCTTATATTATGGTTGATATGCTTAAAAGCGTGGTGGCTAACGGGTCGGGGGGGCGTATACGTTGGCGCTACGGCCTAACCAACCCCATTGGCGGTAAAACCGGGACGACCAACGATAATGCCGATGCGTGGTTTATCGGTATCACACCCGAACTGGTAAGCGGCGTCTGGACAGGTGCCGAAGACCGGGGCATCAGCTTCGCTTCCATGGCTGAGGGGCAGGGAGCACAAGCGGCGTTACCGGTATTTGCGTTATACATGCAAAAGGTGTATGCCGACACGACATTGAATTATACAAAAGAGGATTTCCCATTGCCGGAAGGCGGCCTCACCCGAGAGTTGGATTGCAGCAAGTACCAAGAGTTTGAACCCGTGGAGGAGCCACAGTTGGACGATCGGCTTGGGTTTTGAACATGACCAAATTTGACTACCGTAAAGCACTTGAGCAGATACCGCACCGGCCGGGAGTATACCAGTATTGGGATGTTGAGGGTGAGCTCATCTATATCGGTAAAGCGAAGGACCTCAAAAACCGGGTAAGCTCCTATTTCGTTAAGACCAATCAGCTGAACGGTAAGACCCGTGTGCTGGTGCGAAAAATCAACCGCATTACCTTTACCATCGTCGACACCGAGATTGATGCGTGGCTGTTGGAAAACAGCCTGATTAAAAAACATCAACCACGGTACAATGTCATGTTGAAGGATGATAAGACTTATCCTTGGATTGTCATTAAAAATGAACCGTTTCCACGTGTTTTCCCTACGCGCAAGTATGTTAAAGACGGATCCAAGTATTTTGGTCCATACGCCTCAGTAGGAATGATGCATGCCATCATGGATACTATCCGCGAGCTTTACCCCCTGCGTACCTGCAACCTGGCACTGACACCTGAGAACATCGCAAGCGGTAAATTCCGGGTATGCCTGGAATACCAGATTGGCAATTGCAAAGGGCCCTGTGAAGGGTATCAAACGGAGGAAGATTATGAGCGTAGCCTGAAGGATATCCGCGACATCCTCAATGGCAAAATCGGTGTAGTTATCCGCCGGTTGAAAGCCCAACTGGATACAGCCGTTGCCGAATTGAATTTTGAGTATGCCCATCATTTGAAGACCAAGTTGGATTTGCTAAACCGTTATCAAAGTAAGTCAACCGTGGTCAACTCCTCCATCACCAATGTGGATGTGTTCAGTATTGCTTCCGACCGGAATCACGCGTTTGTCAACTACCTGAAGGTGATGAATGGGGTCATCATCCAAACACAGACGGTCGAGCTTAAGAAAAGGCTGGACGAAAGCGAAGCTGAATTATTGAGCTTGGCAATCTCGGAAATACGTGGCCGATTCAATAGTACATCCAAAGAAATCATCGTTCCGTTCACGTTAGACGTCGATACGGAAGCTCTCCGATTTACGGTCCCGAAGCAGGGGGAGAAGAAAAAACTGTTAGAGCTCTCGCTTAAGAACGCATTGTACTTTAAGAAAGAGCGGCTCAACCAATATGAGAAGCTCAATCCCGAGCTGAAGACTGAGCGTATTCTCACTCAGATGCAACGCGACCTGCGTATGAATGCGTTGCCCCGTCACATCGAATGCTTTGATAACTCCAACTTCCAGGGAAAATACCCCGTATCGGCTGTGGTAGTGTTCAAGGATGCGAAGCCATCGAAAAAAGACTACCGCCACTTTAACGTCAAGACCGTAGAGGGGCCCAACGATTTTGCTACAATGGAAGAAGCCGTGCATCGCCGGTACCGCCGGCTGCTGGACGAAGGGCAGACACTACCCCAACTGATTATAATCGATGGCGGCAAGGGGCAGCTGTCTTCGGCGCTGAAGAGCTTGAAGTTGCTGGGTATCGATAAGCAGGTTACCGTTATTGGCATCGCAAAGCGGTTGGAGGAACTGTATTATCCAGGCGATCAGTACCCGATGTACCTCGATAAGAAGTCGGAGACGTTAAAGGTCATCCAACACCTCCGCGATGAAGCGCACCGATTTGGGATTACCTTCCATCGCAAACAACGGAGCCGTAATACATTCCAGACCGAATTGGAGCACATCCCTGGAATCGGTAAGGCATCTGCTGAACGGCTGCTGAAAACGTTTAAATCGGTGAAGAAGATTCGCGAGGCTAGCTCAGATGAGTTACTGCAGGTGCTCAACCGAAAGCAAATACAAGCCCTCCAGACTTATTTCGACCCATCAAGAACCATTAGTTAACTCTTCGACGATCCGATTTTACCAAGATGGGTATCCTGGAAGCTCGTGGTGTACTTGAGGCCATAGCCAAACACCCGATCCATGGCGCTATGCCCGAGCAGAATAATGCCGGCAAGTAATACATAAGGTTGGCTAACGTACCAACCAATACCGATTACAACTGCAGCAACACCCTGGTGATGGAACAGGTTATAAAGCACGGCGCCACACTTGTTATTCACCGCATAGCCCACCATGCTGATATCCGGAAGAAGTAAAAGAGCAAGGAACAGCCACCACGGATGGCCTAGCTGGATACTAACGATATAGCATGCGATCAGCAGTGCTGCCTGTTCAAGTTTGAGTATTCGGTTCATAATGATTGGATGTGCGTTCGGTGATTTTGTTATATGGCCGCCAACCGACAGTAAGTGTGCTCCGAAAGGTAAGAATCGCCGACGTAACACTTCCTTTTTAAGCGGCTCAACGTGTATCTTCAAGCGCTCAAGAAAACCACATTGCACCCAGCACCGCACCCAGTACTCCGAAGACGATGGCAACGCCGTATGTAGCCAAGACAACAATCATCAGGATACCCCAAAACTTGTAAAAAGATTTCAATTTGGCAAAAGCGTATACAAGCGCTTCCTGATTTTGGATGGACAGGGCCTGGCGCGCATAGGTCGAAAAATCATATAAATACTTGGCGGGAAAGTAATATAATAAGCCCATGGCCACATAAATAACGCCAATCATGCCCGTAAAAACGAATGGTGTGGGCAGTTCGGCGGTAATCGTCGATCCAAAAAGCATGAATGCAATACCTATCAAAATGATGAGAGCGGCCATTATAAAACCAACAACTGCTAAAAACTTACTCCATTTACTGATTTCGGATAGAAAGAAACGGATTTCGTTGTTTATAACCAACGATGGCTCCGATGGTACATTTGCGGCAGGCACTACATTGTTGTTCTCTTCCATAATATCAGGTGTTGTTCGTTATAAAGGTAGCAATTTACGGGAAACCAACGGGCTACAACAATAAAAAAGCCCGGTAGTTATAGCCATCTATCTATCGACTTAGCTTTCCGAGTACTGCCTTCCCATGGTTAACCAACGCGGCCGTGGTAGAATCCGGAGCCGACTTCGTATTGAATTTCGCCAATTCTTCATCAAGTATCGCCAATTTTGCGGTATCAGTAGTTGCCATGAATTTTTCACGCAATATCCTTATCTTTTCCGCATCCTGGACGCCTTCGCGGATACGCTCAAATCGAATGGAGCTACGTCCATCGGGATAGATGACATAGGTGTCTCCAGCAGGCCAGGTGCGGAAACGGGAATCGGTCAGCGGATTTTCGGTCCACGAGTTATATGACCAGTGTAAATAACCATCAAGGCCGGAAGCGCGCGTATACCAACCCATGAAGACGGCCTCGGACGGATCGGAAAAGGTGAATACATTTGGGAATTCGTCGGCACAGCATACGTAATAGGTGCTAATGAGTCCGTTTTCTTTTCTGAAGTTTAGGTCCTTTTCATCAAAGTCGGCACCGAATGCCACACAAATATCCTTTAACATGGGGTACTGCTGGTAGCTCTTGTGGTTATCGGCCAATGCTACACCCAATTCGGGGACCACCTTTTCCAGCAACGCCAGTGCAATTTTCATTTCTTCGGGCGAGCGTTCATCCATGGCGATGTTCGTAAATGCCAGCCAATCTTTGGCTGCCAAGTGGTCGCGGAAGTTAGTAAGAAAGGGCGTCCAGAGTTCCGTGAATTCGGGACTTCCCGGTTTTGCACTGACGTTGACCGTGTCGCCGGTTGCTTCGTCGATATAATGGACTTCATGGTTCCACGGCAGCAGCGAATAGCAATTTATCAACCTGTTTACGCCAAGATCCAGCATGAAGTTAACCCAACGATCAAAGACGGCATAGTCGTATTCCCATTGACCATCCGCTTTCTTTGTCCAGCGTATCATGTCTTCATAAGGGTCAAAGCACTGGTTATTCCATGGATCTTTATTCAGATTGACAGTGATAACCTTCTGCCCTGCATCGGCCAGCATCTTCATGGGTGTTTTCATCAGCTCCCAATGTTTTTCCGACCAAACTTCAACGCCGTGTACACGCGCAACAGCTGAGGGATGCTGCCACATGTCCAAATGGAATGCCCATTCGCTTGGCGGTGGTAGCGTCTGCGGAAGTACTTCAATGGACAAGTCGAGTTTTTTTGTTTCTTCACCTTGGGCGTGCAGATGCAATGTGCCGGTATAGGTGCCAGGTGAAGCGTCCGACGGGATATCAAAACTCAACCATACCGGTAGGGTCGTGGTTTCCGGCATGTCAAAACATTCGATATTGTCTAACACGTCTGCCGATAAAGATACCGGGAAATCTTCAGGATTACGATAACCGCAACCCGGCGCAAAAATATCGGTAAGCACATATCGTACGAATCGCACCGTGCCGATCGAGCTCTTCATGGTCGAACCGTCTTCAGCGGTGAAAGGGGAGAATTCGAATTCGATTTGGCTAACGGGCCGGTCCGACCACAAAACCAGCTGTGCGGATATGCGTTCCCCGCGCCAGCCATTGCCCTGCCATTGGATAGATGGTGCGAGATCGGGTATATCAGATTTGGCGTACCGCTTATCGATTGAGCCAAAGGCATAGTTCAGGCCATTTACGGCGGACCAGTCGACCAATGTGGTATCTGGATCCGGGGCTTCTGCATACGTTTCGCATGATTTCGCGGGGCGTGACTGGTGGTCACACGCCGTTAATGCCGTCAAGCAGGATAGCAATAGGATATAATTCGTGTTCATTTGTTCAATACTACGGAATGCTTATGGGTTTTGCAACGGTTTTAAGCATGCAATCGATTGTTTGATTTTGCCCGGATTGGGTTAAGTGTGTAATGAAGCAATGGCATAAGGTAACTCCTTGATAATCCGCGTTGCGGGAACGACCGCCATACCGTCGTTACGTAATCGGTCGCCTGCCAGTCCGTGCAGGTAACAACCGAGTATTGCGGCTTCCAGCGGAAGATAGCCCTGTGCCAAGAACGAGACCAGCACGCCGGTCAAGACATCGCCCGTACCGCCACTGGCCATGGCTGGATTACCGGTAGGGTTTATGGCCACATTCCCGTCAGGTAGTACGATGAAAGTATACCGGTTTTTCAGTATAATGATCAATTCGAGGGCGGCGGCCTGTTTCTTTGCGGTTTGTACACGGTCCCACCAGCTGCTGTGTGGACCAAACAATCGGTCGAACTCCTTCATGTGGGGCGTGAGGATGCTCCGTTTGGGTATTTTTTGCAGTAACTTCGGGTTTTCGGAAAGGAAAATGAGCGCGTCCGCGTCCAGGACGAGCGGTTTTGACGGGTAGGCAAGTATGGTCTTCAAATTATTGCGGGCTTGACCGAGCCCTGGGCCTATAGCTACTGCGTCAAATCTGTTCCACGCCTTGGGAAGTTGTTCCCAATTGCAATACATCACCTCGGGATAACGTGTATTTAAAGCCATTAAACCTTCCGGTGAAATCGTTGCGGATGTGAGCCCAGCACCTGCATATAAACTTGCGCCGCAAGCAAGGAGCGCTGCGCCCATCGTGTTCACGTTCCCTGCGATTACCAACACATGGCCATACGTTCCTTTATGGGAAAAAGGTTTCCGGTGGCGGTATATTTGCTGGACGTCGGCAGCTTCCACCAGTCGGTATGTGGTGGGCAAGTGCTCAATAAAATCATCGTCAAGTCCGATGTCGACTACGTGGAAGCGAGCCATTGCTCGGGCCGATTCGGGAAAGAAGAAGCTAAGCTTAGGTCTATGGAAGGTAATCACATTATCCGCATAGATCGAAAACTCGTTTTGGGATATCATACCGTCCGTCTGCAGGCCGGATGGAACATCTACGGCAACGGTCTGGCATTGCGCTTTGTTGAGATGCCGTGCTAGTCTCAGCCAATCGCCATCCAGCGGCTTGTTTAACCCCGAACCTAACAGCGCGTCAATGATAACGTCCTGGCGGATATCCGCAAATTCATCTGTCGGGAAAAACTCAGTAATAGGGATGGGTGTGTGGTGGAGGCGGGAGAGATTTGCAGCGAAATCGTCAGTTTCCCGGTCGCTAAACCGTGCGATCCATACAGCGATTGCATCATAGCCCTGCGATTGCAGCAACCGTGCAATAGCCAACCCGTCACCGCCGTTATTTCCGGTGCCGCAACACACCAATATGCCGGTATGCTTGTCGGGATACAACTGCATAAATGCGGCTATGAAAGCCAATGATGCGTTCTCCATCAAGTCGAGTGACGTAATCGGCGTTTGTTCAATGGTGTGGCGGTCGGCCTCGCGCATTTGTGCCGCGGTCATAATTGTTTTCATCTTCCACGCACTTGGTATGGTTAAAGGTACAGTTTTATGGGAGCAATGTCAAGAAAGGTGGGCAATGTGGTGAAATCGCATAAATACGTTAAATTTGTAGTGTCATAATACAGGAGAACCATGATTGTAAACGACCCCTTACAGTTAGCCCCGGCCATTACCGATGCGTTGGAAACCGTCTTTGACCCGGAAATACCAGTTAATATTGTTGAATTGGGCTTGGTATACGAATTGATTACCAAAGAGGGCGGTATCGCTAAAGTGGTAATGACACTTACGGCCCCCGGATGTCCGGTAGCAGGCGACATTATCGACGAAGTACAGCGCAAGGTCGGAGCGATAGAGGGTGTGGGCCAAGCCTTGGTGGAACTCACGTTCGATCCCCCTTGGGATAAAAGTATGATGAGTGAGGTAGCTAGGCTGGAACTTGGCTTTATGTAGCTGCGATTTCGGCCTGCAAGCGGCAACATTGTCAGCCTATTGGCTATTCACCAAGGGAATGGACAATCTGCGAGCGGTATTGCATATCTTTTTCCTGGAAGCCGATGGTTTTTTTGAATGTGTCGAATGTAAAGAACACTTCCCCCGGTACCGGTGCATCAGGAGCGAAGAACAGTTTGAAGCTATAAGTGAATGACTTGTCGTGATCTACCGCAATGCGGTTTGACGAGAATACCAACGGTTCGATTGGGGTGGTTTTCATTCGGGTCACGTCGTCAATATTCCACAATTCAGCCAATGCAGCTACGAATCGGTCGCTTTCAGGCCCAGACCGCAGCAATTTAATGGCTCCTGATGTAAATCCCTTTTTTTCATTTACCGATCCATCGGCGTTGATACCGGCAGCGATTTGGTCGTCCAATTCGATATGGAAACCAACGGTGTCCTCTCCGTATAGTCCTTCGGCAACATAGGTTATGGATGTGTCGCCATCTACCCGATCTACCAGCCGTAAAGAGATATGTTTCGGGTGTTCGGGGTTATTGACAATTTCAAAAAGTGGAATGGAGTCGGCATTGCCGTTAGGTGCCTTGGAGGAATTGCCACATGAAGCCAGAATCATCGCTAGCAACAGAAGAATGGGGACTTGTTTCATGATGATGTATTTTCATTATCAGTTGCCTGTTTTTCCAGATCGCTTAATGTCTTCACCGGTTTCTTCTCGATATTCCCTTTTCCAAACAAGGCGTTCCAAATGGCGCGCGATTCTTTGGTAAGCAGTGGTGCAACAATAGATAGTATCAATACGTATACCACCACAAACGACTGGATTACAGGGAGTAGTTTACCTGCTTTGCCAATATTGGCCATGATGATCGAAAACTCCCCACGGGCAGCTAGGGTAAATCCGATATCTACTGAATTCCGTTTCTTCAAGCCGGAGAAATGCGAAGCGAAATATCCTGAGGCGACGTTGCAAATTATGGTTACAAACGCAGCGATAGAAGCCCAAAGTACCGCGCCACTCAATGTTGTCGGGTCGATGGAAAGTCCAAAACTAAAGAAGAACATCGCGCCGAAGAAATCCTTGAAGGGTAGGACAAGTTGTTCAATGCGTTTGATGTATTGCGACTCGGCAAGTACCAATCCTGCCATCAACGCCCCGATTGCTTCTGCTACATGGATCGTTTCCGAAAAACCGGCCACGATAAATAGTAATGCAAATATGACAAGAACGAAAAGTTCGGACGTTTTATCTTGGAGTACCCGATCGATTGCCGGTACTAGTTTGCGGCCGAGAATCAGGAAAGCAAGAATAAATCCCAATGCGAGTAGCGACGTGCCGGCGACCGTCCAGAAGGAACTGCTACCCGTTAGTATCAGCCCTGAAAGGAATGAGATATGCATGGCGATAAACAGATCATCGAACATGATCATACCCATAATCACTTCCGTTTCGGGGTTGGCTGTCCGCTTTAGGTCAGTTAAGACTTTGGCCACGATCGCAGTCGACGAGCTGGTCATGATACCGCAGAGTACCATGACTTCCTTAAAGGGCAACCCCATCAACCAACCAATCAGTAAACCGGAACAAAAATTAAGTACCACATAAAAGGTACCTCCGGTGAGGATGGATTTACCCGATTTAATAAGCCTGCCAACAGAAAATTCCAGCCCGAGATAGAAAAGGAGGAAAAGTACGCCCAAGCGCCCCATGAAGTCGATAAACGGCTTGCTTTCGGTAAAGGTGAGGTCAATGTTACCAAACGTTGGCGCATGTTGGCCGAGCACCATCCCGATTAATATGAAAAAAGGGATGACCGAAAACCGGAGCCTGTTGGAAATCAACCCAACGAGTGCTACTAACCCTACGGCGATGCCGATTTCAAATATCAGGGTGTGTGACGTCATCCGCTTTTTTTCCTGCTATAGTATTTCTTTAATCAACTTGATGTGGTTCCGCTTACCGGCTACGACCATAGTGGTATCGGCGTTCATTACATAATCCGGCCCTGGATTGATGATGCTATCACCTTCCTTGATCGCGGCGATGATGGATGCGCCTGTGCGCTTACGCACTTCCAGTTCGCCAATTGACTTGCCGATACTCGGAGAATTCTTGCTAACTTTTATCCATTCGATACTAAGGTCGTCGAGGGCAACCTCGATGGTCTCAAGCGCTTTGGGTTTGTAGGATAATCCGCCGATGATGCCGGCTACTTGACGCGACTCTTCATCAGAAAGGGTCATCACGCATCTGGACTCACTTTCTTCCTGGTCATAACGGTAGAGCTCCCGCCGCCCGTCGTCGTGGATAACCACTACCATGTGATCGCCCGCCTCGGTTTCAATCTGGTACTTCTTGCCGATACCGATCAGGTCTGATTCTCTTACAATTGACATAGTTGTCTCTCCCTAAGTTAAAAATCATACAAAGATACGATTTTCTCGGTTATTTTAGATTTTCCACTACCTGTTGCAATCGGTTGTGTGCCATGTCAATGCCTTGTTTAAACGGTAGCATTAGCATCTCGTCACGTGCTGCCACTGACCTGAAAACCATCTTCATGGTCAGCTTGCTCACATTGGCTGTGAGCGATTCAAACTCGAGGAACTCGAGTTGGACGGGGAAGGGTGTCTGTTCCATCTCAAACGTGCGGATAATGGTTTGATTGGGCACGACATCATGGATGGTGCCGTTGAATCGGTGTTTATTCCCGTATGGATCGGTTGTTTCGAATTGATAACTGCCGTGGCGCTTGCTTTCGAGTTTAAGCACGTTCGTGCCCATCCATTGTGCAACAATTTCAGGCATTATATACGCTTTGAATAGTGATTCGACCGGGAGATCGAACTCCCGTATGATCACGAGTTCCTGTTTGCCGTCTTCGGCAATGATGTTTGTCTTGCGTTTCATACTATGAGTTGGATTGGTGATTTTTCATGATAGCCTCCAGCTTGTTAAACCGGTCGTCCCAAAGGTTGCGGAAAGGCTCGATAAAATCGGCGACCTCACTCATTTTTTTTGCATTGATGTGATAGTGGATTTCTCTGCCGCTTTGCTGCGGTGTTAGCAACTCACATTCCGTAAGTATCTGCAGGTGCCTTGATATCGTTGGTCTGGCCGTGTTGAACTTCGCTGCTATGGCACCAGCAGTCATCGACTGCGATACTAGCAACAACAAGATAGTCCGTCTGGTCGGGTCGGCTATCGCCTGGAATACATCCCGTCTTAAATTCATTTCGTAGCTATTTGACTTCAAATATACGGGTGGTTATTTGACTACAAAATAATTTTTGATTTTTCGGCAGCATGTGTATTGTTGCATCACCACCGTGGCGCTGCCGATACGTAAAACGAAAGCCGGTGACTTTCTGACAGTAATGGTCGGTGTAATTGTTTGACTATGAGTAGGTAGTATGCTTTTTATGAAGTGTGCTGTAATAACTTTAAATAAATGATATAATACGATATTAATCAAATGTTTATTGATGACTATATAAACAGATTCATTTGATAAATGTAAGTGCGGTACATCCTGTCTTTTAAGTAAACAGCCGATGAAGAATACCTAAAAATTGGTATTTAGCGACTGTGTTAACCTTGCTATTTTTGTCGGTAGGATGGTGATGTAATAGGCCATGAATCGCGCTTTCACGCGATGAGTTAAGCTAGGAAAATATGAAACCGAAATCATTCATGTTGGCTACAGTGATGTGGAAAGCCCGTAGCGACGCAGCATCTGTCGAAATTGCAGCGACTCCTGAAATGGTACTGGTAGATGGGGGTGTTTTTCAGATGGGAGACTATGTTAGCGAAGGCGAAGAGCCCGTGCACCGCATTACTGTTAATACGTATCACATCGGGAAATACCCAGTTACTGTGCGGCAATACCGGTCGTTTTGTGCAGCTACAAGGAGGGATATGCCCTGTGGTCAGGATGGCTGGGACTGTAATGACCAAGCGCCCGTTGTCAACGTAACGTATAATGATGCGCTAGACTACTGCGACTGGTTGAGCAAAAATTACGGGGGTAATTGGAGACTGCCCAGCGAAGCGGAGTGGGAATATGCAGCACGCGGCGGAATCCGAAGCATGGGGTATATGTACAGTGGAAGCGACAATTTGTCAACTGTGGGTTGGTTTGGGGGGAATATCAATGGGGGAGCGGTTGGCATTGGGCGAAAGCAGGCGAACGAATTGGGTATCTATGATATGAGTGGCAACGTTTGGGAGTGGTGCCGGGATTGGTATGATATCGAATACTACGGCCTAAGTCCCGCTTTAGACCCAGAAGGGCCCGTATCTGGCACCCGGCGTGTATTGCGTGGAGGTGCCTGGGATGAGATTCCGCTTGCCTGCAGGGTGGCTTATCGTGGTCACCTTACCCCGCAGGCCCGATGCGCCAATTGCGGCTTCCGTGTTGTGCTTTCACAATGAATATGCCCGGGGGTTGGTTAGTCCTCCTCTTCTGCTTCTTCCCGCTCGTTCCGGATGGTTACAAGACGTTTAAAGAATTCCCGAAACGTGTAGAATTCCTGCCTGTAAACCAACCCCAGCGCACTGACGTAATTTTCGTTGATGGTGAGCGGGAGAAAGTTCCGGCTATTTAACCTGTTGGAGCCCCGCAATACCAATCGGCCATCTTTCCGGATAAGGTAGCGTAGTTCAGCATCGGTGACGATGCGGTCGCTGAATACGTTGAGATCATTGACATTCCGCATATCAGCGACGCCGCCTGTAAAAATCAATCGATCATTGAAGAAGCGAAGCGAAGCACTGGCGTCGTTGAGCGACCGTATATTTAAGTCGACGAATTTAATGTTCAACGATTGTGAAATCAGGTTGTTTAATTGGTTGAATGCCAGTTCTGTGCCAGCGCTGAGTAACGTGTTGTTTAGTTCTCGGCTGAAATCGGTTGCCGATCCGGGTGAAAAACTCCTTCGCACAATAAGGCTCAATGCCTGCTGGTTTACGTTGTTCGCATCACTTAGGTAACTCTGCAACTCGTCGTTTACGTACGGATCGTTCGGGAAGTTTAGCCCAAACGTGATATCGGGACGCATGAGATTGCCATTGAGGTTCATCACCGCATGGGCAAGTACTCGTTGCTCAACGGTTTCTCGCCCGGCAGCATTATACAACGGGGCAAGGCTGGTCCGTTGGCCATACACAGCAGCAAGGTTAATGGTGGCATCGGTGGGTTGCCCTGTCCAACGGATGGTCCCACCTTCATTGATTTCGAATATCTTGTTAATGAAATCCTGTGCCGTGAACGTGAACTTACCAGTATTGATAGCGTAGTCACCAAACATTTCGAAGTCCCCTAGGCTCGATATGCGCAGAGAAAGCGTACCTTCCCCGCGCCCGGTCAGTTCCCCAAGATCGGTATAGAGGCTGGTTTCAGCATCGGGGGTGATCTGCAGATCCATGTTCATGCTAAGCCCTTGGAATAGGCGGGGGCGTGCTTGTGGTGTATTCAATGTGTCATGACCTACAAATCGGATGAAGTCATTGTCACTGACTGTGCCTACCGCATTGAGTGGTATATGGAACCGTGTGGATGCGTTGGTACTTGCCTGAATGCTAATTTGCATTGCGTTGGTAGGCCCATTGAAGGAAAATCTACCCGTTCCATACGCGGTGCCGTAATAGGAAGGGTTATCCCGGAATGTGGTGTTCAACACCAGGAAATCGGTCGCGTCCACGGTCACTTGGATGTCGGGAACCAGTGGATTGCGCATATCGACGCGGCCGTTGGCGATGGCTTTGTTGTTCCGGCGATCGGTAATCACCAAACCGTCCAAATTGATGGTACTATTGTTCAGTACGAAGGCATCGTCTATTCGATAAGGAGTTTTTAGGTAATTGACGGTGAATCCAGCATCATGCAACCGGCAGCTGCCGCTAACCCTTGGGGCTAGGGCCGAGCCGGTAACATGGAGGTCTGCCGATATGGTCCCGCTGACGTCTGACACGAGCTTTCCGAGAAACGGCTGTAAGAGAATCAATTCGCTGCGGTTGAAATGTGCTTTCACGTTCAGTTTGTCATTTTCAGCAGAAGCATCGTATGTACCCACTGCGCTGATGGTTTTCATCCCATCGCGTTCGGCCATCACATTGACGTTTACCAATTCGCTGACGCGATCAAAGTCCGCTCGAAGTACGATATCGCCTATGATCGTTTGATTGACGCGGACATCGGTTGCAACCATATCGGCGACGGCAAACGGATTATCCAAGATAGAAGAAACATCCATATGGCCGTTGAGGATACCCGCTAGGCTAAGGGATGAAGACGCCATCAACGGATTAAATGTGCTGAGGTTGAAGTTTCTGAAAGTGAATGAAACATCGCGATCGTTTTCGGCCGAAATGATGCCCTCCAAACGGGCGGTTTGCCCCTGATTGGAAATTTCGAGGTCACGGACATCAATATCGCCATCCGTAATATAAGCCGTCGCGTTGTTACTAAATTGCCACGGTTCATTGTTGAGTACCAGTGCAGAAGGTAAAAGCCGTATTCGAGTAGGTAAGCCTCGCTGAAAATTTACCATTCCATTCAAATCCAACTGATTGCTTGCTGTAATGTCGGCCAATTTTAGGTTAACATGGAGACTGTCGCCGGCCATCACATTCGAAAGATTTACGTTGTTGACGTATAGGCTATCCGTAACGCTGATTCGGTCGGCAGTAACCAATAGTCGCAAGGCACCTTCGTTGGCCGACTCATCCACAATCAGTCGTTCTACGTCAATCGTGCCATAAGATAGTTTCGGAACGATGAAGTTGATAGTCGCCGTACGTTCCGCAGAAGAAAACCGTGCGTTCATCAGCGCACCTTCACCCAGTGTGAGTTTTGGCGCTAGTACAGCAGTGATTGGTTCAGTCTCCTTGAGTTGGAGGTTCAGGTCGAAGGCCTGTTTTCCAATTGGGCCAACTGCCAATGCAAGAGATGGTGCATACTGCATGGCTATCGATTTGAAATAGCTTCGAAGCGTCGTTAGGTCCATTTCGCCATTGACCGTTGCATCTGCAAGGTCCGAGCGCAAGCGAAGTAAGCGGTGGGCTTCATTGCCGCTAGCCTGGAGTACCAGTGAATCGACAGCATATTGCAATGAATCCGCGTTGAAACGTATGTCATAGAGCGCGAGGTCGCCTTGCATGTTGTTCAATGCATTGCCGTTGAAATTGCTCGCAATCGTCGCGTTTTCAATTACAATAGGTGACTTACTATACAGATCGAGGTTATTTAGGTTTGCGTAGGCAATCGTTGCATCAAATGCATACTCGGGCTGTTCCGGATTAAAGTTGATGCCACCGTCGAAGACCAACTGCAAGTTGGGGTCATCGACCGCGATATTCCCTTTAAATTCCATTTCAGAAAATTCACCCGCTAAATCGATATTTGCATAGCGGTAACCCCTTAAATCCAAGTATGACACATTGCCATCCACGTGACTGTTGATGTCGTCGGGCCTAAATCCATTGCCTGCAATGTTCACGTTGAAACTTCCACGGCCAATTTGAGGGTGTTGGAACAACGTGCCCAGATCGAATTCGGGGGTCGTGATCTTTCCCGAGTAGCGGCCCCCGTTACGGATGTTTAGGTTGATTGCAGCGTTGGCGGCACCAAGTTCGGTTGCGAGGGCCCCTGTGGCCTCAAAATCATAGTAAGTACCCAGCAACACACCTCGATAGGCAATGTCGCCCATCCGGTCAAATACCGGCGGCAATCCAAATGGCTTTGCTTGGCGTAACTCACCAACCAATGATTCGATGTCTGCACTGTTAGTGGCTAGCTCGTGGAGTTGTATATCGAAAATCGTCTGCTCAATATCAGGTAAACCGCGGATATCGAAATCGCCCGATAATTGGGTGCGATTACCCATTCGCATCAAAACGTTTTGGCCCGAAATATTAGACACACTTCCCGTGAAGAGCCCTGATACGGAAACGTCAAAATGAGTGACGGCAACCTCCGGTGCAAAAAACTCAATGTCTTTGGAGTTGATCCGTGCTCCGTCAAGCACCAGCTCGAAGGTCACCGCCTCCATGAAATTCTCAAATGCCGAAAATTGCGAATATTCGAACCGGAGGTAATCACCTATTCGGCTCCGATTGGTTTCCAGATAAAGATTTTGCAATTCTAGGTAATTCGTATCTATTTCCGCAACCGCCTGCATCTCGTGAACATAGAATCCACTCTTTTCACGGAACGTCAGTCCTTCGATAGTAGATTTGAAGATGTGGCTGTCAAAGTTGATATCGCTGAAATGACCGGTTAATTTGGTGAGACTGATATCCCGATAATTGATGCCCTTGATTGGGCTGCTCTCGCCGTTTCGGTAGCGGAGAGAAATATCGGACAGGTCAACGCTGCCGACATCAAGTGTGAGCCATTTTCGGCTATTCGAAGATTGGCTGGTCATTTCAGGTCGGAAATAGTTGGCAATGAACGAGACATTACTGCTATCTCCTCGCCGATGGAGGTAGAATGATCCGCCCGAAAGTGCCAGTTTGTTGATGGTAATCCGGCGATCACGTATTTTCCACAAGTTTACCGACGCCGTCAACCGATGGGTGTAGAGTAAGGTGTCGCCTGCTAAATCAGCCACATATAGGCCATTGAGAACCAAAGACGAAAACGGTTTGAAATAAAGACCTTCCAATGATACGGTGGTGCCGAGTTCGCTAGAAAGATAGGCTGCCGCCCGCTTGGCAAAATAGGTCTGTACGGGGCGGTATTGGAGGGCATAGATGAGTCCAATGAGCAAGAGCGTTAAAGCGACCAGCGACCATAGCGATATTTTTAGTGTTTTTTTGATATTTTCTTTATTAAAAGTACTCGCTCAACTTTTTATCCAACGCAATTTTGGTTTGTATTTCGAAGCAACTTTAGCTAAGTTTGCTCTCATAAAATGCAAAACGTTAACTGCTATGCCTGTCATTCTTGGCATTGAATCTTCCTGTGACGAAACGTCTGCTGCTATCAGCGTTAACGGTACAGTTCGTTCGAACGTCATCGCTAATCAGACCATCCATGAAAAATTCGGCGGCGTAGTGCCCGAACTGGCTTCGCGCGCGCACCAACAGCATATTATTCCCGCTGTTGACCAAGCTATCCGCGATGCAAAAGTACATAAAAATGACATAGATGCGGTAGCGTTTACACGCGGGCCTGGACTGTTGGGGTCGTTATTGGTTGGAACATCCTTCGCTAAGGCGTTTGCGCTTGCCCGGGCTATCCCGCTTATCGAGGTAAATCACATGCAAGCACATATTCTTGCCCATTTTATCGAAGAACCGGTTCCCGAATTCCCCTTTTTGTGTCTCACGGTTTCGGGGGGGCACACGCAACTGGTGTTGGTGAAAAGTCACTTTGAAATGGAGCTGCTCGGCCAAACGCTCGACGATGCGGCAGGCGAAGCATTCGACAAGACTGCGAAAATCCTCGGGCTCCCTTATCCGGGCGGGCCGTTAATCGATCGCCATGCCCAGCATGGCAACCCTCGGGCATTTACGTTCCCCGAGCCGCAGGTGCCTGGACTTAATTTTAGTTTCAGTGGACTAAAAACCGCTATCCTTTATTTCGTGCAACAAAGGCAAGGTAAGCAAGCTGATTTCCTAAATGTGCACCTCAATGATGTATGCGCATCGGTACAATCACGTATTGTCTCCATCTTGCTCAATAAATTACGAAGGGCAGCCCGTGACACAGGCGTGTTTCATGTAGCGATCGCGGGGGGCGTTTCAGCGAATTCGGGTTTACGGAACGGGTTGATGGCAATGGGCGAGCAGGAGGGATGGCAGGTGTTCATTCCACGCTTTGAATATTGTACCGACAATGCGGCGATGATTGCCATTGCCGGCCATTATAAATTCCTTGCCCACGAATTTGTAGGACAGGAGATTGCTCCGATAGCCAGGTACGCAATTTGACATACGAACTGCCGGAGAGCAAAAGCTGATACCGGACTGATGACATATAACTTGAAAGGAAGAAACGATGAATTGGAATCCCAATCCCGAACGGTATAAAAAAATGACCTATAACCGTTGTGGTCGCAGCGGACTGCAACTTCCGGCCATATCCCTTGGGTTATGGAACAACTTCGGTGATGACGTACCGCACGGTATCAAACAATTGATATGCCGGCAGGCGTTTGATCTGGGTATCACCCACTTCGACTTGGCTAATAATTACGGCCCGCCCCCGGGAGCTGCGGAATCTGCCTTTGGGCGCATATTGAAAGAAGATTTTGCCGGCTATCGCGATGAACTGATCATCTCTTCGAAGGCCGGATACGATATGTGGCCGGGTCCTTACGGCGAATGGGGAAGTCGCAAGTATTTAGTATCGAGCTGCGACCAGAGCCTCAAGCGGCTCGGCCTCGACTACGTTGATATTTTCTATTCCCATCGGTTCGACCCGCAGACACCGTTGGAAGAGACCATGATGGCGCTGGATCACATTGTCCGTTCCGGTAGGGCTCTGTATGTTGGTATTTCCTCATACAATACCAAACGTACACGAGAGGCTGAAGCGATTTTACGGGAGCTCGGTACGCCCTGCCTTATCCACCAGCCGAGCTATTCGATGCTCAACCGTTGGGTGGAAACAGACGGTTTACTCGATACGCTGACCGACCTGGGCGTAGGTTCTATCGTGTTTTCGCCGCTTGCTCAAGGGATGCTCACCGACAAATATCTGGGAGGTATTCCAGCCGATAGCCGTGCAAAAAAGAGAGCTTCTTTCCGTTCTGGGTTTCTGAGCGGGGAAAATGTGGAACGTATTCATAGACTGAACGCGATAGCACAACGCCGTGGACAGACACTTGCCCAAATGGCCATTGCGTGGGTGCTGCGGAGAGGTCGTGTAACCTCAGCATTGATTGGTGCCAGTAGGCCTGAACAGGTCGTGGATTGCGTTGGCGCACTCGACAATCTTGGTTTTTCTGAAGCGGAACTGGCGGAAATCGATCAGTACGCGAAAGATGGGTCGATCAACATCTGGGCGAAATCGGCGGAATTGGAGTAATCACTTGTTGTGTTCTTTCCACTGCTGGCTGAACGACTTCTCAGCGATATGCGGAAGCTGACGGTGTTTGCCCCACGCTTTTTTGAAGAAATTCCGCAGCAAGAAGTTTTTGAATCTGCCGCTGAAAAAGTCGACAAGCCTGCGCTTGGTGATTGCATAGGTAAAGCCTTTCCATGCAAACCGTTCCGTTTTGGTAGGGAGGTGGCTAGCTACTGCGTCGCGCCGATTGAGTAGCAGCATCTTGTGTATGTCGATTTTAACCGGACATACTTCAGAGCACTTACCGCAAAGGCTGGAGGCGTAGCTCAGGTGCTTGAATTCGGCCATGCCTCGAAGGTGTGGCGTAATCAGCGATCCAATGGGGCCGCTATAGGTGGTGTTGTATGTGTGGCCGCCAACATTTTTGTAAATAGGGCATGCGTTGAGGCAAGCACCGCAGCGGATGCAATACAATCCTTGGCGCTGATCTTTTTGGGCCAACAGCTCGGTACGGCCATTGTCTAGCAATACCACATACATTTCTTCGGGACCGTCGGTCTCATTTTCCTGTCGTGGTCCACTGATGACGCTGTTATACACCGTGAGGCGTTGTCCTGTACCGTGGGTTGAAAGTAATGGCCAAAACAAATCCAGGTCATTAAGCGATGGAATGATTTTCTCGATGCCTACGACGGCTATGTGGATTTTTGGAAAAGTGGTAGAAAGCCGGGCGTTGCCCTCATTTTCGGTAATGGCGATACTTCCGCTGTCGGCTATCAGGAAATTGCCGCCGGTTATGCCGACATCTGCCGTGGTGTATTGTTCCCGAAGTAGTTCCCGGGCCTTCAGCGTCAGCTCTTGGGCGGTAGCCTCGGGAGGGGTATCGAAATGCTGGTGGAATAGCGCTTGGATATCCCGCAAGCTGAGATGCATGGCCGGCGTTACGATATGGTAAGGTTTTTGTCCAAGCAACTGTACAATATATTCACCCAAATCCGTTTCAATGGCCTTTATATTGTTTTCGGCAAGAAATTCGTTGAGTTCGATTTCTTCCGTCGTCATCGATTTGGATTTTACCACTGTTTTGGCACCTGCACCTTCCAAGATCTTACCTATTTCCTCGCGGGCTTCTGCCGCATCGTTGGCCCAGATAACTTTACCCCCCCTTCGGAGGAAATTGGCCTCGAATTCGGGTAACAGCTTATCCAGGTTTTCCATTACCCGCCACTTGATGATATGCGCTTTCCGTTTGGAGTTTTCGAGGTGATGGAACACCGGAAGCCCCCGTTTCACCGCGTCGTCGTACTTGTCAATATTGTAGTTGATAATTTCGCGGTGACGAGGCTCGAAAGCCTTGGTTGCACTTTCTTTAAGGAATACGGTCTCTCGTGTAGACGCCATACGCAAGGTGTTACTATATAATAACGTAAAAAAGGCTTAAGTGTTGTGGTGCCTAACGTAGCGTAATGCCTAGTTCAGATAGCTGTGCATCGGCGATTGCCGAAGGCGAATCAATCATCACATCCCGGCCAGCATTGTTTTTCGGAAAGGCAATCACGTCGCGGATGCTGTCAAGCCCCGCGAATACGGCAGCCAGCCGGTCAAATCCAAAAGCGATACCACCGTGTGGGGGAGCACCATACGTAAAGGCTTCCAAAAGGAAGCCGAATTGCTTTTGAGCTTCCTCCGGGCTGAACCCCAAATGTCTGAACATCAACGACTGCAAATCCCGGTCGTGTATCCGTATGGAACCCCCACCGATTTCGGTGCCGTTGATGACCAAATCATACGCATTAGCTCGAACGCTGCCCGGCTGCGTCTCCAACAACGGAATATCGGCTATTTTTGGTGATGTGAAGGGGTGATGCATGGCATGGTACCGCCCCGATTCTTCGTCCCATTCAAGCAGCGGGAAATCCGTTACCCACAGCGGCGCGTAGGTGTTTTTATTGCGTAATCCCTGTTGAGAAGCGACTTCTAATCTAAGTTCGCACAATTGTTTCCGTGCCCGGTCTGTATTTCCTGCCATCACGAGCAGTAAATCACCCGGTTGTGCGTCAAATGCGGCTGCCCACGAGGCCAGTTGCTCGGTATTGTAGAACTTATCGACCGATGATTTGAGCGTACCATCCTCGTTATACCGCAAGTAAACCAATCCCGAGGCTCCGACCTGCGGGCGTTTCACAAAGTCTGTGAGCGCATCAAGTTGTTTCCTCGTATAGGATGCACAACCCCGGGCATTGATGCCTACCACAAGTTCCGCCTGGTCAAATACCGAAAATCCGGCGCCCTGAAGAAGTGTGTTGAGTTCAACGAATGGCATACCAAAACGGATATCCGGTTTGTCGGAACCATAAAGACGCATTGCTTCGTCGTAAGGCATGCGAGGGATGGCACCCAAATCGATATTCTTTAGTTGCTTGAACAGGTGCTTTATCAAACCTTCGAAAAGTTGGAGGATATCTTCTTGTTCCACAAAGGCCATCTCGCAATCGATCTGGGTGAACTCCGGTTGGCGATCTGCCCGTAAATCTTCGTCGCGGAAGCATTTGACCAGCTGGAAATAGCGGTCAAAGCCCGATACCATCAACAATTGTTTGAATGTCTGTGGCGATTGTGGTAGCGCATAGAACTCACCTGGATTCATCCGGCTCGGCACCACGAAATCCCGGGCTCCTTCCGGAGTGGACTTGATGAGTACCGGCGTTTCCACTTCCAGAAAATGATGGCGATCAAGGTAGTTGCGGGTTTCCTGCGCAAGGCGATGCCGTAAAATGAGGTTATTTCGTACCGGGTTGCGGCGAAGGTCGAGGTAACGGTATTTCATCCGTAAATCATCACCGCCGTCCGTATCGTCTTCAATGGTAAAAGGGGGAAGTTTCGCGGCGTTAAGTACATCGAGTCTGGCTACCTTGATTTCAATCTCACCCGTGGGTATTCTCGTGTTCTTGCTTTCGCGTTCGATAACCCTGCCGGTCACTTTTATCACGTATTCACGGCCGAGGGCACGGGCTTCGGCACGCAATGCCTCATCGTCGGCCGGGTCGAACACCAATTGCGTCACGCCATAACGATCCCGTACATCTATGAATGTCATCCCGCCCAAATCGCGCGACTTCTGCACCCAACCACTAAGTACGACTGTTTTACCTAAGTCCGAAATAGTTAGTTCTCCGCAAGTATGTGTTCTATGCATGCTCTTTTTTATCTAGAACCGCAAAAATAGCTGTTTTTTCCGAACAACAGACAGCTGTTCGGGGAGTTTTTCCAATGGTTGGGCTTAGCAGAGGCTCCCAACGTATGCGCGGCCTAACGGCAGGTTGTCACCGTTGTTCAGCAAGATGTTGGATGCACTGCGTGCCCGGATAGCATCTGTATTAATTAGGTAAGATTTGTGGATCCTCACAAACTTCTTATTATTTAGGATAGTTTCTGCGACTTCCTTAAGACATTTGCGCAACACGATTTTCTTAGTTGTGGTGATAAAGGTCGTGTAGTTGCCCTCGGCATGCGCATAAATCATGTCGTCCATCGGTATTTTGGTCTTGTGCTTTCCGTCGGGCAAGAAAATGCTCTGGCTCTCTTCTTTTGTTTCAACCTGGTTAAGTGCAATTTCAATGGATGCATAAACGTCGTTTCGGTTAAAGGGTTTCACGATGTAGCCGGCAGGATTGGTTGACTTCGCTGCCTCGATCGTGCTACGGTCCGCATGCGACGTGAGGAAGATAAACGGGGTATGGTGGCTGACGTTGATTTCATGGGCCAAATCAATCCCTGTTTTTTCACCATATAAAATAATGTCAACCAAAATAAGGTCAGGTTTTGCGGTTTTAATGGCTGATATCGCATCATCGTAATTCGTGCAAATACCGCAAACATCGTAGCCTAATTCTTGAAGCATGTACTCCAAATCCATGGTAATGATAAGCTGATCTTCTACGATAAGTATTTTTTTCTTTTTCATCCGACTGACATTGTTATGGTGAAGTTACATTCCAAGTTCAATACGAACCGGTGATGATGGAACAAAAGTAGTATGATTGGCTTATATGGGATGTAGTAATATGTCTACATCGTTGTAAATCACTTATAATTAGCGTATTGTATGTGTTTATTGCGGTTTTTTTTATCGACAGGTGCCGTCTTGTAAAACCCATACCCTCGATACGCTACTGCTCAATACATTAGGCGTATGCGGATCGCTGTTGGTGTCGTATGTCAATACAATAGCCCCCGTGCCCGGATTACCCTCAACCTGCAGCGCAATGATTTCTCCTTTTGCCAATTGAACGGTTGTGCTGAACGGCAAGGAAGGGTGGTTGGTAGTTACAGGGCCATCATTCGTATGGTAGGTAACCGATGAGACGAATGCTTCGTCATGCGCAGCAACTTGATAGGTGACCAAGCTGTGCTCGGATAGCTGTATGCCATCGATATCGCAGTTACACTGGGTAGGGTTTAGCTCCATGCGTTCTTCGCATGACTGTAATGTGGCAGACACAGCGAGAAATAAACTGAAAATAACGGTCAAACGCATAATCGATTAAGAAGTTATCACCCAAATCCATGCAAATATGGCCGATAATAGGAACTGTAAGGCAATAAACCCTTTGGATTTTTTGATTTTGTAGCCATTCTACTACATCCGGTGGCGGGCGCGACAGGATAGCATAACAATGTACCAACGTCGAATATCAGAAGTCAATGTGGGGAATAGGGAGTGTGGAAAACTTTTTTGTGGGAAAAAGTGGGGGAAAGTGGAGTAAATTCCTACTTTTACATCATATTTATTGCGAGAAGTGTATTTATGGGCCATTTGATAGGCGAATTTGATTGTAAGCTAGACACCAAGGGAAGGATGGTGTTGCCAGCTGCGCTCAAAAGGCAAATGCCTGATGCTGAGCGTTCTGGGCTTGTCGTCAATCGTGGCTTTGAAAAGCATCTCGTTATCTATTCGAGGGGCGAGTGGGATAAGATTACCGATAAGTTGGCAAAGCTGAATACCTATAAGGCTAGGAACCGGAAGTTTATCCGTGATTTCACCCGCGGCGCTACTGAGTTATCATTGGATTCGGCGGGGCGGGTTTTGTTGCCTAAGTCGCTGCTTGAATATGGTGAGATTGAAACAGAGGTTGTGCTGTCTTGCCAGTTCAACAAGATTGAGGTTTGGTCGAAAACGGCATATCATAAATTGTGGGAAGATGAAGAGGATGATGATTTCGCTGCATTAGCGGAGGAGGTGATGGGTGATGAATTAATGGGCGAAGAAGATGAATAGCGGATACCATGTACCGGTGATGCTGCACGAATGTATAGAGGCATTGGCAATTAAGCACGACGGCACGTATGTAGACGCCACATTTGGAGGCGGTGGGCATGCAGGGGAAATCATGAAGTATTTGGGAGGGGAAGGAAGGTTGTATGCCTTTGATCAAGATCCAGACGCGTTGCGAAACGTGATAGATGATGAGCGATTCGTGTTCATACATCAAAACTTTCGCTTCCTGAAAAATAACCTCCGGCTCTGCGGGGTGAAGGCGGTTGATGGGATTCTCGCAGATTTAGGGGTGTCGTCACATCAGTTTGATGACGCACAACGTGGATTTTCCACACGTTTCGACGCCGAGTTGGACATGCGTATGGATCGAGCCGGTGCATTGGATGCAAAGCAAGTGCTGAATACCTACTCTGAAGCTGAGCTGCATCGCATCTTCGGCATGTATGGAGAGCTTCACAATGCGCGTACGTTGGCAAAAACCATCGCCACGGCACGCCTTATGCAGCCCATCAATACGGTGGGGACGCTGAAGGAAGCCGTAAAAAACATAGTGCCTCGTGGTAAGGAGTATAAATACCATGCGCAGTTGTTTCAAGCATTGCGCATTGAGGTGAATGGCGAGTTGGATGCCCTGCAGGAGTTTTTGCAGCAAACCGTTGCTGTGCTGAATCCCGGTGGGCGGCTGGTGGTGATGTCTTACCACTCACTTGAAGACCGGTTGGTGAAGAATTTCATCGCCAAAGGTAAATTTAGGGGAGCGGTAGAGAAAGATTTTTATGGTAATGAGATCAAGCCATTGAAATCGATCAGTCGCAAAGCAATTGTTGCGAGCGATGATGAGGTGGCTCTTAATAGCAGGGCGCGCAGCGCTAAACTCCGAATAGCAGAGAAAGTTTAAGCAAATATGGCAAGGAACGCATATAAACGACAGCCGCTGAGTGAAGAACAGCAAGCCGAGTTGCAGGAAACGGTAGAAGAAAAGGCGGATGCTACCCGCAACTTTTTCCAATCTATATTTTCCACGAAGCGGTTTTCGTCGTCTGCATTTGTAGGCTATATTCCGTTCATTGCGTTTGTGGGATTATTGGCTATCCTTTATATCGCCAACCGGCATTATGCCGAACGGACGGTCCGGCAGATTGATCATTTGGGTAAAGAGGTGAAAGAGATGAACTGGGATTACAAGTCGCTTTCGGCCGACCTAATGAAGCTCACCACGCAAACCGAGATTGCCAAACGGGTGGATACCATGGGGTTGAAAGAGCGAAAGGCGCCGCCCAAGAAAATAGTGGTTGTAAGAGCCGCGCATTGAGCAAAAGTTAGCTAAATATAATAACACATGAATATCAGAACCGACATATTGCTAAGAGTCTATCTGTCATTCGGGCTGATTGTGCTTTTTGCCATTGCCGTGTTGGCGAAGCTTTTCCATCTTCAGTATGTAGAAGGCGCTGAATGGCGGGCAATGGCGGATAGCTTGTCTACCCGATATGTCGATGTGGAAGCCGTGCGTGGCAATATTTATTCGGACGACGGCAGTTTGTTGGCAACGTCGGTTCCCGAATACGACCTCCGCATGGACTTGCTGGCGCCTGGCGTCCAATCCGATGACGTTTTCTTTGCTAAAGTCGATTCACTGGCAGCGGAGCTGTCTGCTTTCTTTAAAGATAAATCTTCTGCACAATATTCGCGACTACTCAAACAAGCGCGGAAGGAAGGGAATAGGTATTGTCTGCTCAAGCGTGATGTGGGGCATCAGGAACTAAAGGAAATTAAGCAGTTCCCCATTTTCAACTTGGGCAAATATAAAGGTGGGCTTATTGCTGAACGAAAGAACAAGCGTATCCTTCCATTTACAAATCTTGCTGCGCGCACCATTGGCTATAAAGTTCCGGCGGAAGATGTGCGTGTGGGTTTAGAAGGGGCATACGGAGAGTATATCGATGGTAAGAGCGGCAAACGGCTGGTAAGGCGCATAGCTGGGGGGGTATGGATGCCGGTGAACCGGGAGATTGAAGTGGCACCGGTTGATGGCGCTGACATCATTTCTACCATCGATGTAAATATGCAAGATATGGCGCAACGTGCCCTTGAGAAACAGTTAATCGTGAGTAATGCCGACAATGGCTGTGTTATTTTGATGGAAGTTGCCACCGGGGAAATACGGGCTGTCGCTAATTTTACGCGGGTTGAAGAGGGTGTTTACCGCGAAAAGTTCAACTATGCAATCGCCCAAAGCGCTGAACCAGGTTCGACATTTAAACTGGCGTCTTACCTGGTGGCACTTGAAGACGGGAAAATCGATACGGGTACCGTTGTCGAGACTGGCAACGGCACCTATAGGGTACATCGGCACACCATCCGAGACACCCATGCTTACGGCACGCTGTCTGTAAAAAAGGCATTCGAAGTATCATCTAACGTAGCCATTACCAAAATTATCAATACGTATTATAAAAATAATCCGGCTGCGTTCACTAAACGGTTGCATGAGTTGCACCTCAATGAACCCTTAGGGCTGCAAATACCGGGCGAAGGCAACCCATTGATTAAGACCCCTGATAGTAGAAGCTGGAGCGGCCTGTCTTTGGTACAAATGGCCTATGGTTACGAATTGAAATTGACGCCATTGCAAACGTTGAGCCTGTACAATGCTGTAGCGAATGACGGTAAGATGGTGGCACCCCTCTTTGTCAAAGAGATTCGGCGGCTGGGTAATACGATCGAGCGCTTCGACACCCGGGTCATCGACGAACAGATAGCATCAAGTGCTACCATTGCCAAATTGCAAGATATGTTGGCGGGCGTGATGATTGAGGGTACCGGCAAGCGGCTGCGTAATCCGGAACTTTCAATGGCTGGCAAAACAGGAACTGCGCAAATGGCAGATGGGGCGGCTGGTTACCGCACCCGCAAATATCAGTCTTCGTTTGCCGGTTATTTCCCGGCGGATAACCCCAAGTACTCGATGATTGTGGTGGTGCAAAACCCTCGCAATGGATATTACGGTGCGTCTATAGCAGGGCCCGTATTTCGCGAGCTTGCCGATATGGTATATGCCAATGATCTCGATTTGCAAAATGATTTCGATCGTATGCGCTTTGTTGGCAATACCGAATTGCCTTCCTCGCTGAAGGGATCGAAAGCTGCCACATTGCACGTTTATGATGCGTTGGGCATCAAAGCCACGTACGCATCGGCAGAGCCCATCCACCATATAGATACTGTAAAAGGAGTGCCTTTTTCGGATGAGACGGTAAAAGCAGGCATAGTGCCAGATGTCAAGGGGATGGGACTCATCGATGCGATGTATGCCCTCGAAAATTCGGGATATCGTACTGCCGTAAAAGGGAAGGGAAAAGTGGTCACCCAATCGTTAGCCGCTGGACAAAAGGTTGAAGTTGGAACTCCAATTGTGATTGAGTTGAAATGAAGGCATTGAAAGACATACTTCACGGCATTCCGGTACGTCACGTAGTGGGTAACCTCAACGTGGGGATAACTGGCCTTTGTTCTGACTCGCGCAAAGTTATTCCTGGTAGTATGTTTGTAGCGGTTGCGGGTACGCAGGTCGATGGTCATCATTACGTGGATAATGCGTTGGCACTAGGCGCTTCTGTAGTGCTTTGTGAACAGCTACCTAAAGCCACCAAAGATGAGATAACTTATATCCAGGTTGAAGACACTGCCTTTGCATTGGGCGTAACGGCATCAAATTTTTTCGGCAATCCGTCTACTAAATTGAAGCTTGTAGGAATTACCGGGACCAATGGTAAGACCACAATCGCCACCTTACTCTACAAGCTTTTCAGGCAGCTCGGGTACGAGGCGGGGCTGATTTCCACTGTTCAGAATCACGTGGGCGACCGCATCGAGACTGCAACACACACCACACCCGATCCGATCGCATTGAACGGATTGTTACAGGAAATGGTCGAAGCGGGATGTGATTATTGTTTTATGGAAGTGAGTTCACATGCCATCGTACAGCAACGGATAGCTGGACTTAATTTCGCAGGCGGTATTTTTTCCAATATTACCCACGATCATTTGGACTTTCACAAAACGTTTGACGCGTATATCAAAGCCAAGAAGCGTTTTTTCGACGATTTGGGCCGTTTTGCTTTTGCGCTGTCCAATGCCGATGATAAAAATGGTGCCGTGATGCTGCAAAATACGTTTGCACATAAAAGAACGTATGGGCTAAAACGCATGGCCGACTTCAAAGCAAAGGTTATCGAGAGCCATTTCGATGGCATGTTACTACAGCTCGATGGACACGAAGTATGGGTGAAGTTGGTTGGTGGATTCAATGCCTACAATATTGCAGCGGTTTATGGTGCGGCTATCTTATTGGAACAGGAAACAATGAAAGTGCTCACCGCCTTGAGTAATATCTCTGGCGCAGAAGGTCGCTTTGATACCGTCATTTCAAAAGGTGGGGTCATTGGTATAGTTGACTACGCACATACTCCTGATGCGGTTCGAAATGTACTGGAAACGATCCGCGATCTTCGCAAAGGCAATCAGCAGATTATCACGGTACTCGGCTGCGGGGGCGATAGGGACCGTGCAAAGCGTCCTAAAATGGCTGCGGTAGCCGCCGAGAATAGCGATAAAGTGATTATATCTTCGGATAACCCACGCACAGAAGATCCACTGAAGATTATAAAGGATATGGAGGCGGGTGTGCCCCAAGAGAAGAAACGAAGTACGTTTTCCATAGCCGATAGGCGGGAAGCTATCCGGGCTGCATGTCACCTTGCGCAATCTGGCGATATTGTACTGGTAGCTGGTAAAGGGCATGAAAAGTATCAAGAAATTAATGGTCAGCGGTACGATTTCGACGATCGCGAAATATTGGTTAAAGCACTGGACGAACGATAAAACGCTATGTTATACTATTTATTTACTTGGATAGAAGACTATATCCACGTTCCAGGATCAGGATTGTGGCAATACATCTCCTTCCGTACGGCTATGGCGGTTATCGTGTCATTGATTATAACCACCGGCTATGGGAGCCGGTTGATCCGTATTTTACGCGCCAAACAAGTAGGAGAAACCATCCGGGATCTGGGTCTTGAAGGGGAAAAGGAAAAGCAGGGTACACCAACAATGGGTGGACTGATTATCATCGCGGGAATTTTGGTACCTACGCTTCTTTTCGCTAAACTGGAGAATATTTACATTATCCTCATGCTGGTCACAACCGTATGGATGGGGACAATCGGGTTTTTGGATGACTACATCAAAGTATTCCGTAAAAATAAAGAGGGGTTGGCCGGTCGCTTTAAGATTGTTGGCCAAGTGGGGCTAGGTGTCATCATTGCCTGTACCATGTATTTTCATCCCGATATTGTGGTGCGTGAGACGGTGGCAAACCCAACATCGAGCGCAACCCTGGAAAAGCGTGTCGAGAGCGATACCGGGAAAACGTATTATACGAAGGATGTGAAATCGACGAAGACCAATATCCCTTTTTATAAAAACAACGAATTCGATTATGCCAAGGTGTTAGGCATATTTGGTGGTAATCAGTCCACCCTTACATTCATCCTCTTTTTGGTCGTTGTCGTTTTCATTGTGGCTGCCGTGTCCAATGGTGCCAATATTACAGACGGGATCGACGGGCTAGCGACGGGAACTTCCGCAACCGTAGGAGGTACGCTAGCCATCCTCGCTTACGTATCGGGCAACGTGATTTTTTCTGATTACCTCAACATCATGTACATTCCCAATTCGGGCGAGCTTGTCATTTTTGCTGGAGCGTTCGTTGGTGCTTGTACCGGATTTCTCTGGTACAATTCATATCCTGCCCAGGTATTCATGGGCGATACGGGCAGCCTCGCTATCGGTGGGATCATCGCCGCATTTGCGGTGTTGATTAGGAAAGAGTTGCTCATTCCGATTTTATGCGGCGTGTTCCTCGTCGAAAATCTATCGGTCATCATGCAGGTATCTTATTTTAAATATACAAAACGGAAATATGGCGAGGGCCGCCGGATATTCAAGATGTCGCCCCTTCATCATCACTACCAGAAAAAGGGATATCACGAGGCCAAAATTGTCACACGGTTTTGGATTTTGAGCATCCTGCTCGCTATTCTCACTATCGTGACGCTGAAAGTTAGGTAACGAAATGGCAGCAATACCCACATATCATTATCCACAACAAGGAAAGCTTACGGTGCTCGGCGCCGGTGAGAGCGGTGTGGGTACGGCCATACTGGCCCGCCAAAAAGGGTTTGACGTATGGGTGTCGGACAGCGGACGGATTGCAGACCATTACAAAGCGTTGCTGCGCGAAGCAGGTATACCGTTCGAAGAAGGTGTCCATACGGAATCACGCATATTGGATGCTGCTATTGCCGTGAAGAGCCCCGGAATACCCGCCCATGTACCCATTGTGCAAAAATTGAAAGCACAACGGATACCCGTAATTGCCGAGATTGAATTTGCGGCACAATACACCAACGCGAAGTTAATCGGCATCACCGGCTCTAATGGGAAGTCAACCACGACCATGTTAACCTGGCACATGTTGAGTCAGGGCGGTCTCAATGTCGGACTTGCCGGTAACATTGGGCGCAGCTTCGCATTGCAGGTAGCCCGCGAGCAATATGATTATTATGTGCTAGAGCTAAGTAGCTTTATGTTGGACGACATGGTCCATTTTCGCGCCGACGTGGCGGTGTTGCTCAATATTACCCCTGATCATCTAGATAGGTATGGATATAAGTTGGAGAATTATGTGGAGTCGAAATTCCGTATCGTCAGAAATCAACAACCCGGTGACCTCTTTATTTACTGTGCTGACGATCCGGTTACGGTCGCGGCGTTGGCGAAGCATTATACCGCAGCAAAGCTGTTGCCATTTAGTCTTCATACACAGGTAACGCATGGTGCTTACTTGAATGATAACAATGAACTTGTAATTAACGTACCAAACCAAGATAAATTTACGATGGATATTAACGAACTTTCTCTTCAGGGTAAACACAATGTGTACAACAATATGGCCTCCGGACTGGTGGCCAAGGCCCAGGAACTACGCAACGCTTCAATGAAGGAGAGCATGGGGTCGTTCAAAAACATCCCGCATCGGCTGGAGTTTGTGGCGTGTATTGCTGGTGTCAATTACATCAATGATTCCAAGGCAACCAATGTTAATGCTGTTTGGTACGCATTGGAAAGTTTTGCACCCCAAGTGGTCTTGATTATGGGCGGCGTGGATAAGGGCAACGATTACGAGATGCTGCGCGACTTGGTGAAAACCAAAGTACGGGCAATTGTATGTATCGGCAAAGATAATTCACGGATATACGATTCATTGGAAGATGACGCAAAGATTATCGTCAATAGTTCGAGCATGCGCGATGCCGTTGAAATCGCTTCGCATTTAGCCCAGAAAGGCGATACGGTGCTGCTATCGCCAGCGTGTGCGAGCTTTGACTGGTTTCGGAATTTCGAGGATCGTGGCAACCAATTTAAGGTAGCGGTGATGGATTTGTGATTTCGAATGTGCTGATGTGGCGATTTGTTGATGTGGCGGTTTGCAGCCGAATCATCAAATCTTCAAATTTTCAAATCATAAAATTGAAAAATAAATGGAACAAGCATTTTCAAAATTGAAAGGAGACCGATGGCTGTGGATCATTATCATCGTGCTGTCGGTATGGTCATTGCTTGCAGTGTATAGTTCGGTTGGCACCTTGGCTTACAAAGAAGGTAAGGGCACGGAAGTGTACCTTATTAAGCATACCTTGCTTATATTCGGTGGTTTTGCATTGATGTATTTTTCGCACTTGCTAGACTATCGTTGGTATGCCGGTATATCCAAAATACTGATGGCAATTACTATTCCGCTATTGCTTTATACGTTATTGTTTGGAAATACAGTAAATGAAGCCAACCGCTGGGTAACTATACCGGTGATCAACCAAACGTTCCAAACGTCCGATTTGGCGAAGTTGGCACTGATTACATTCCTCGCACGGACGTTGACGCGTAAGCAGGAAAATATTAAAGATGTCAAAAAGGCATTTCTGCCCATTATGGGGTCGGTTTGTGTGATATTCGTTCTAATAGCACCCGCGAACCTTTCCACAGCGTTGATGTTATTTGGCGTCAGTGTATTGTTATTGATTATCGGCCGCATCAGTATCAAGCAAATTGCGTATGTCTGCTTGGGTGTCTTCGTATTGCTGGTGTTGGTGGTGGGATTGGGACCAAGGCGGGAAACGTACATGTCGCGGGTGGAGACTTACATGAGCGGCGAACAAGCGGATTCGGATAAATCTTTCCAAGCAAACCACGCAAAGATTGCCATAGCATCCGGCGGATTGTTCGGGAAAGGCCCTGGTAACAGCACACAGCGGAATGTATTGCCCCACCCTTACTCTGATTTTATATTCGCTATCATCATTGAGGAATATGGTGCGGTAGGGGGCGTGATATTGGTTTGCCTTTATGTGGCGCTGATGTTCCGATGTATACGGATCGTGACCCTAAGCCCCAAGGCGTTCGGCGCGTTGTTAGCGGCCGGGCTCGGATTCAGCCTCGCATTGCAGGCACTGGGCAATATGGCTGTAGCCGTTGGTTTGGGCCCAGTAACCGGTGTCCCACTTCCGCTCGTAAGTATGGGGGGAACATCGATATTGTTTACCAGCCTTGCTTTTGGCATTATCTTGAGTGTAAGCCGCAATATCGATGAGATGAAAGGAGTAGGGCAGTCAAACGAACAAAATAAAAAAGTGGTTGTAGGGGAAATTCCGGCAATGGGCTAGTATGAGCAAATAGCAAAGGAGCAAGGACAGCGATATGGGTAAACGGATCATCATAAGCGGAGGGGGCACCGGAGGACATATCTTCCCGGCCATCGCCATTGCTAATGCATTGAAGCGTTTGGCTCCTGATACCGTGCTATTGTTTGTGGGGGCCAACGGGAAAATGGAGATGGAGAAAGTACCTGCCGCAGGATATGAAATCGTCGGCCTCGATATTCAGGGAATCAATCGAACGTCGCTTTGGAAGAACCTGGCGCTGCCTTTTAAATTGTACCATAGCATCCGTAAAGCGCAGCAGATTGTCCGTCGTTTCCAGCCAGACGTGGCGGTGGGCGTGGGGGGATACGCTTCAGGACCGCTATTGTACGCCGCCGCACGTATGGGTGTGCCTTGCCTAATCCAGGAGCAGAATTCCTATGCGGGTATTACCAACAAACGGTTAGCAAACAAAGCAGACAAGGTATGTGTAGCGTTTGAAGGTATGGAAAGGTTTTTTCCGAAGGATAAGATTTTGTTTACTGGCAATCCGATTCGCCGCGATGCAGTGACTATACAACATAAACGTGCCGAAGCGATAGCGTCGCTGGGACTTTCGCCAGAAAAGAAAACCATCCTACTGACTGGCGGTAGCCTTGGTGCACGAACGTTGAACGACAGTATGCGGGAAGGATTGGGCCGCTTGGTTACATCGGGCGTACAGGTGATTTGGCAATGTGGAGCATATTATTATGATTCGCTACGCGAATCCATTGGCACGAAATACGAGAGCTCGTTGAAATTAACCGCTTTCCTGCATCGCATGGATTTTGCTTATGCAGCTGCGGATATCATCATCGCGAGAGCAGGAGCGGGAACCATTGCCGAACTCTGTGTAATTGCCAAGCCGACGATATTGGTACCGTCGCCAAACGTGGCTGAGGATCATCAGACTAAGAATGCACAGGCGTTGGTAAATAAGAACGCGGCGCTGATGGTGACTGATGCAGAAGCACCGCAGCAACTGATAGGCACCGCATTGGAATTGCTGAGCAACCAACAGGCGTCCGAAGCGTTGTGTTCAAACTTGAAAGAATTGGCTGTCTTGGACGCTGACGACGTGATAGCAAAGGAAGTGTTAGCGCTGGCTGGAGACGCTAGATAAAAGACAATAGACTACAGCCAACAAGCAAAAAAGCAAATTACAAAAAAGCAACAGAATGAATATAAACAACATCAGGCAAGTATATCTCATCGGAATCGGAGGCATTGGCATGAGTGCCCTAGCACGCTATTTCCGCCATTTGGGATGCCTGGTGGGAGGATATGATAAAACGGAAACCGAGCTTACACGGCAGTTGGTGTCAGAGGGTATTGCCATAAATTACACCGACGATTTTGATGTGATCAACGATGAGTTCAAATCGCCCGATGAACACACCTTAATCATTTATACGCCGGCCGTCCCCAGCGAATTGGGTATCCTCAACAGGTTCCAAGAATTGGGTCATGCGCTATTCAAACGATCGCAAGTACTGGGACTAATCAGCCAGAATAAGTTTACTATCGCGGTGGCAGGCACCCACGGTAAAACCACTACCACCGCGCTTATAGCGCATATTCTTACGGAAAGCGGTTTTGGATGCTCGGCTTTTCTAGGAGGACTGAGTACAAATTACAATACCAATGTGCTATTTTCCGACAATGATGTCATGGTCGTGGAAGCTGATGAATTTGACCGATCTTTCCTCACGTTGTATCCTGATATTGCAGTGGTAACTTCGGCCGATGCCGACCATTTGGATATCTATGGTGACAAAGGCCAGCTTCATGAGTCATTTAGGTTGTTCTTAGGGCAATTGCATGAACATGGGACACGTATTATTCGTGCAGGCCTGCCGTTCGAAGCCGATACTTATTATTCGGCAACGCAAGCTGCCGAAGCTTACGCGGACAATGTTCGCGTAAAAGGCGGTGATTTTTATTTTGATTACATCTATAACGGGCGACGAATTTCAGACATACGGCTTGGCATACCTGGACGCCATAATGTGGAAAACGCAGTTGCGGCGACCGTTGTTGCCCAAGTGCTGAAAATTCCCATGACTAAGATTACCCATGCGCTGTCGTCATTTGCAGGGGTAAAGCGCCGGTTTGAGTATATTGTTAAAACAGTAGATACCATCTTCATTGACGATTACGCCCACCACCCCGAAGAGTTGAAAGCGTTTTTCTCGGCGGTAAAGCAACTGTATCCGAAGAGGAAGTTGACAGCGATCTTCCAGCCACATTTATATAGCAGAACACGTGATTTCGTGGCGGGCTTTGCCGAAGCACTTGCTATGGTAGATACGTTGTTATTGATGGAGATTTATCCGGCGCGGGAAATGCCCATAAAAGGTGTTGACGCGCGGATGCTTCTTGAAAAAATCGCTATCAGCGATAAGCATATTTTGGATCACGACAACATAAAAAACTATGTCCGCAACACAAGACCCGAATTGCTTGTAACGGTTGGTGCAGGGAATGTCGATTTGTTGGTGAAACCATTGAAAGCCATATTGGAGCATGAATAGTATTGCATCATATCGGTTTAATTGGCGCAACGTGTTGTACGGCGCAATGGGAGCGGTATTGTTCGCCGGAACCATTATGCTGATGGGGTTCATCAGCACTAAAAGTAGCGAGCAGGCTTGTACATCGGTACGGATTATCCTATTGGGTAACGAGTCGTTTATCGAACAGAAAGACATTGCCGCCCTATTGATTGAGAAATTTGGCGAGTTGGAAGGCCGCACGCTGGAAAGTATTCCAGTTCATCAAATCGAATACGACCTACGTCAAATTCCCTACGTGTTTTCAGCGATTGTGACAACGGATATGGATGGATTGCTGACCGTGCGCGTTAAACAACGGGAAGCGGTAGTTCGGATCATCAATCGCGATGGGCCAGATTTTTATATCGACCAGCAAGGCCATAAAATGCCTGTTTCATTGAAGTACGTGCCACGTGTACCAGTAGTGAATGGTTTTATTTCGGAGCCGTACGATGGTACGCTCGATAGTACGAAAAGTCGCTTGGTAGCTGATGTTTTCCAAACGGCTCAATATATCAGTAGCGATAGCCTATGGAGCAGCCAGGTAGTACAGCTTTATGTGAATGAGTACCATGACATCGAGCTGGTGCCCCGGGTAGGTGACCAGCGGATTATTCTGGGCAATGCCGATTCGTTGGAAAGAAAGTTCGACAAGTTGCTGTTGTTTTACCGTAAGATCGTTCCCAAAACGGGCATCAATGCTTATAAGTCGGTAAACCTTAAGTTTGCCGGACAGATCGTCTGCGAACGGAGTGAAGATTTCAACCCTGACGATATCGTGATTATACCGGATTCAACTCAACATAGTTCAATAAATAGCAACAATACACAATTATGAAAGCAAAAGTAACAACGGAAAAGGACTCGCCAATCATTGTGGGGCTTGACATTGGTACGACGAAGATATGCGTCACCGTGGGCCGGCGGAGTGGCACGAACAAAATTGAAATTCTCGGTGTGGGAAAAGCGGAATCCTCCGGCGTAAGCCGTGGCGTGGTTGCCAATATACAAAAGACCGTGAACAGCATTAAGCAAGCTGTAGAAGAGGCGGCAGGGCAGTCCAACGTAGACATTAAGGTAGTCAATGTAGGTATTGCCGGCCAGCATATCAAAAGTATTCAACACAGAGGTATTCTTACGCGCAAGGACGACGGCGAGATTAACCGGTTGGACATTGAGCGGCTTATCGAAGATATGTATAAACTGGTACTCCCCCCGGGCGAAGAGATCATCCATGTGTTGCCTCAAGAGTTTACCATAGACAATGAGCCGGGTATAAAAGACCCCATTGGCATGGCAGGGCGCCGCATGGAGGCGAACTTCCATATCATTTCCGGACTTGTAAGCGCTGTCAAAAATATCAAAAAGTGCATAGATAACGCCTCGTTGGAGGTGCAGGACTTGATTCTTGAACCGCTTGCTTCTTCCGAAGCTGTACTTGACGAAGCCGACAAGGATGCCGGTGTAGTGCTGGTTGATATCGGTGGTGGCACTACCGACGTCGCGATATTCCATGAGGGGATTATTCGGCATACTGCGGTAATCCCGTTGGGTGGCAATATCGTAACCGAGGATATTAAACAAGGGTGTTCCGTTTTGCGCAATCAGGCTGAACTATTGAAAGTCCGTTTCGGATCGGCCCTTGCTGATGAAAACAGAGAAAACGAGGTAATCAGTGTGCCCGGACTGCGCGGCCGCGATGCGAAGGAGATTTCAGTAAAGAACCTTGCCTATATCATCCAGGCGCGAATGGAAGAAATTATCGAGCATGTTTATTATGAGATTAAATCATCAGGTTATGAAAATAAGCTGATCGGCGGTATTGTCATTACTGGTGGTGGGGCGCAATTGAAACACCTTGTCCAACTGGTTGAATACATTACGGGCATCGATTGCCGTGTTGGATTTCCCAACGAACACCTGGCTAAAAATGAAATTCTCCCTAAGAATAGTTATGACGAACTTAAAAGCCCGTTGTACGCTACTGGGATTGGCTTGTTAATTAAGGGGATACAGGCAGAAGAAGAACAAGAAGAGATGAAAGAAGATAAGTCGGACCGCATATCCATTAAAGATATTGCCCAAAGCGGAAGTAAGGAAAAAGGACTTTTCAAGTGGTTCAGGGATATCATCAAAGATGGAAACGAAATTGATGATGCATCCTACCTTGGGAAGCGATAGTTTTCAACAACCGCTATTTTTTCCACATTGTTAACAATTGTGGAAAACCATTGTGTAAAAAGTGCTATTATTACACTACGAATATTGAATCGAAATGAGTTTTGTATCACGCTCTTTTGGAGCAAAATACGATTGAAATATGTCTTTTAAATTTGAAATGTTAAAGGAGCAATCGGCAATTATCAAGGTAATTGGCGTAGGTGGAGGTGGTGGAAATGCGGTGAACCACATGTATAAGCAGGGAATCAGCGGTGTGGATTTCATCGTTTGCAATACGGATGCGCAGGCGCTGGAGCTAAGTTCCATACCGAATAAGGTGCAGTTGGGGGCAAGCCTGACGGAAGGGATGGGGGCAGGTGCCGATCCCAGCGTCGGCGAAAATTCGGCCATCGAAAGCATTGAAGACATCAAGCGCATGTTGGGCTCCAATACAAAGATGCTGTTTATCACGGCCGGTATGGGTGGCGGCACCGGAACCGGTGCCAGTCCGGTACTGGCCAAGGCGGCTCGGGAGCTAGGTATCCTCACCGTTGCCATTGTCACCACTCCCTTTGCTTTTGAGGGCAAAAGGCGCCGTATGCAAGCCGAAGACGGTTTGGGCGAGCTGACGAAATATGTAGACTCGTACTTGGTAATTTCAAACGACAGACTGCGTGATATTTTCGGTAACCTCACCATGACCGCCGCGTTTGCGAAAGCCGATGACATCTTGACCACGGCCGCGAAAGGCATCGCTGAGATCATCACGATTCCGGGATATGTAAATGTCGACTTTAAAGACGTGCGGACCGTCATGAACGATAGTGGTGTAGCCATTATGGGTAATGCAATTGCCGAAGGTGAAGATCGTGCACTGCGTGCAGTTGAAGGGGCATTGGCTTCGCCATTACTTAAAGATAACGAAATAGAGGGCGCGCGTTACATTTTGCTCAACATTACTTCCGGAAAACAGGAAGTAACGATGGATGAAGTAACCGTTATCACGGATTATATCCAAGATAAAGCCGGTTTATCAGCCGATTTGATATGGGGTAACTGTATCAATGAGTCGTTCGAAAGTGAGTTGTCGGTAACCATTATTGCTACGGGATTTCAAACATCGGAAGAACGGATAAAAGAGAAGGAGAACGAACGCGTCCAAATCCCACTTACGCCGGAAGAGCCGAAAACGCCTTATGTAAAGCCAATTAATCAGTTTGTGTTGAAGGCCGATGACAACGCAGAAACACCCGAACCGGTTATTAAACCCGTTGCCGAGCGAAGCGGAATCAATACTACCGCGCAGCAAGCCGACTTATTCAGTGCGTCGGCACCCAAGCCGCAATTACGTAATAATACGCCAGACCGGGACGGCATCATCCGTCATACACTGACTCCCGAAAACCAACAGCCCAGTGAAGCTAAAGAAAAAGAGAACGATGGATACGAGGTGAGGACAACGCCATCTGCATTCCATTTTGAACTGCCAGCAACGTTTGGCGAAGAGGCATCCAGTGATGCGGAGGCTGCTAGCGATGCTAGCTATTCCGATGAGGATCATGATGATAAGTTTCGGGCGATGGAAGAGGTAAAGCGTGGAGCCGATGAACATAAAACACCCGAACATGTAGAAAAAGAATTGCTGAAAACCAAGGAACGTATATTGAGGCTCAAGGAATTGAGCATGAAGCTCAAATCCGCCAATGGCTTGCAGGAATTGGAGACGGAACCTGCATATCGCCGTAAGCAAATGGCGCTGGATGATGTGCCGCATTCGTCGGAGTCGCAAGTGTCGAGGTTTACCTTGTCTACCGAAGAAGGCATTACGGAAATCAGGCCAAATAACTCATTTTTGCATGACAACGTAGATTAAATACGTCTCGACTGTTCGGTTTTTTTATATCAGAATGAAAGAACTGCTTGGTAGGGATGCCTAATCAAGCAGTTTTTGTTCGTTTAGCGCCTTATAATGTAAATTTTGTGTCAATTACAGATGCGGGTTCACTTCGCGATGACATCGACATATTGGTAGCTTTTGATTTAAAGTTTATCTTTGCAACGATTTTTGTCTCATTAATACGCAACATATATATTGGACTTATTTGATAAAATAGCGAAAAACCTAGGACCAATAGGTCAGCATTATGAATGGTCGCATGGTTATTTTTCGTTTCCGAAGCTAGAAGGTGAAATTGCACCCCGCATGACATTTAACGGGAAAGAGCATTTGGTGTGGAGCCTCAACAATTACTTGGGCTTAGCCAATCATCCAGAAGTGCGGGCAGTGGATGCACAAGCCGCGGCCGACTTCGGTATGGCGTATCCCATGGGAGCCCGGATGATGTCGGGCAATAGTGTTCACCATGAAGAACTGGAGCAGGACCTGGCCGCTTACGTGGGCAAGGAGGATGCATTTCTGCTTAACTATGGGTATCAAGGTATGGTATCCATTATCGATGCCCTGGTAGACCGGAACGATATTATCGTTTACGATGCGGAATCACATGCTTGTATCGTAGATGGTGTACGACTGCACATGGGGAAGCGATTCGTATACCAGCATAACGATCTGGAAAGCTGTGAACGGCAATTGATACGGGCGTCCAAATTGGCCCGTATGAACGGCGGATCGGTGCTGTTGATTACTGAAGGCGTATTCGGTATGTCGGGTGCGCAGGGGAAGTTGAAGGAAATTGCGGCCTTGAAAGCCAAGTACCCCTTCCGGATGCTGGTTGATGATGCACACGGGTTCGGCACGATGGGCCGAGGAGGGGCCGGTACCCACGAAGCCCAGGATTGCATACCTGATGTAGACATTTATTTTGGGACATTCGCCAAATCGATGGCTGGGATTGGTGCGTTTGTAGCCTCTACAAAAGACGTGATTACTTATCTCCGATACAATATGCGGTCACAGACGTTCGCAAAATCACTTCCTATGCCGATGGTCATCGGGCTGAAAAAGCGCTTCGAATTGCTAAAAAATAGCCCCGAGCTGCGTGAGCGGCTTTGGGTGGTTGCACAGACGTTGCAACGCGGGCTGAAGGAACGCGGATTCGATATTGGCGCTACCAATACGATGGTGACACCGGTTTTCTTGAAAGGAGATTTACATGAAGCGACGGCACTTACACGCGATCTGCGGGAGACCCATGGGATATTTTGCTCGATTGTGGTTTATCCGGTCATCCCAAAAGGCTTGATTGAATTGCGGCTTATCCCCACTGCGGTACATACTCGGGAAGACGTGGAATATACCTTGGATGCATTTACAGCTGTCAGTGAAAGATTGCAGGCAGGCGCTTATAAGCAGGTTGTTTCTTTACAATCCGAGTAATTTAGGAACGAAAGCGATAAAAAAGAACGGATTACTCGCGACAGAGAGGCGGCGAGATTTCAACGATGTGTTTTTGATTATTTTGCTGTGTATCAGCAATATGTGATGATAACCGCTAATGCAGGTAACTCAATAAAATAGAAGATGTGGAAAAAAAAGTGCGTTTAAAGCCTGTTCGGGGTGTTTTAAAGTTTTTTTTTCCGAAAAAAGATTCTACTTTTAACCCACTGTAGATTATTAACTTATTTAAATTAAAAACTAAAAAGGAGTATTTATTATGGCAAGTATCCAAAAATTTAATGAGCTTAAGAGTTTGATTGAAGGGTTAGATGGGGACGCAGACAAATTCTTCAACAAGGGCAACAATGCAGCCGGTACTCGGGTAAGAAAAGGCCTGCAAGATGTGAAGAATCTAGCTCAAGCAATCCGCTTGGAAATTCAAGAAGCAAAAAATGCAAAATAAGCATACTGTTTGACTCAGTCAAATAGCTAAAAGCCCTCTCGCCTTAGGCAAGAGGGCTTTTTTATGGAATAATTTGTGTAAATTCGTATCTCCGATTATCGATGCCATGATAAATTGTGGAAAGGTGCTGTTGTTGCTTATACCTTGCCTGCCTGTGACGGTAATGGCTCAACAGCAACCGCATTATACCATGTACATGGCAAATAACTTTGTGCTCAATCCAGCAGTGGCAGGAATAGCTGAATATGCGGAGTTGAAGCTGTCAGCCCGTTCACAGTGGACGGGGATTGCCGATGCGCCCAAGACGTTATATGCTACGATGAATGCTCCACTGAACAGGCGGGATGGCCGGAAAAGCAATCTTGGCCTCGGCAGCAAAGTCCTCGTTGATCAAACCGGGCCCATATTGTTTTCATCGGCCGAGCTGAATGGCGCCTATCACTTACCGCTTAACGAAACCTACCGGTTGTCACTCGGAATGGGAATAGGCGTGAACTATCGGCGGGTTGACTTTTCTAAGGTACAGCTAGCGGAGCCCAACGACCCGGTATACGGGACAGATGATTTCAGACGGGCAACCCCGACAGCGAGCGCAGGGTTATGGCTTTATACCAACGATATGTACTTAGGGGTATCGGTACAGAACCTGTTGGACGATGGGTTCGGATCTTCACCCCTAGGCGGGCTAACCATGGCTATGCAGCAGCATTATTTCGCGACTTTTGGCTATCGGTTTAGGATGGGCGATTTTTACCTTACCCCATCCGCGATGTTGAAGCTTGTCCAACCCGCCCCGATGGCATTCGACATCAACCTGAAAGGGCAGGTAGGCGATGCCTTTTGGGCCGGGATTAGTTGGCGGCACCAGGATGGCGTAGCAGCGATGGCGGGCTTTTTCATCAGCTCCACGCTAAACGTCGCCTATGCCTATGATTTCATCAACTCCGACCTTCGACAGCACTCATTGGGCTCGCATGAAATCATAGTGGGTATTAATCTCAATAACCAAAAAGGGCCGAAATGCCCAACTATCGTATGGTGAAAAGGCTCTTATATTACCTCAAGGGAATCATTGGGCTGATGTTGGCCGTATTTACCGCAGTTGCAGGCCGCGCACAATGCGGATCGTCGGGCGATCCGATTGTTAATATTACGTTTGGCACGGCCGACAACCCGAGTTTAGAAGGAGGCACGACCACATATGACCCGGTCTTGCCGGGGCAAACGCCCAACGGCGAGGGGTGGTATAAGTTGGTGTCTAATATAAATCACGGGCTTGGTTCCTGGCATAATCTTCGTGACCATACTGGTAATGCCGATGGTATGATGGTTGTTTTCAACGCCGATGATTATCCGGGTGAATTCTATCGTATTCGGGTGTCGGGGCTATGTGAGAACACACGTTTCCGTTTTAGCGCGTGGATTGCCAACGCCAATCGTGCAGAAGAATGCAACGGGAACCCGATACCGCCCAATGTGCGTTTTGTGATTGAGGATATGGACGGAAACCAAGTAAATGCACCTTATGCAACGGAAAATATAGCCCCTACCTCCTCGCCGCAATGGCTACCGTACGGTTTTGAATTCAATACGGGAAATCAAACGGTGTTTGATTTGGTGCTCATCAACGACAACCCCGGTGGCTGCGGCAACGATTTGGCTATCGACGATATTCAATTCACGCCCTGTGGACCTCCGATTTCATTGGACATGGATGAGACATTGAAACAGGGCGACACCTTATTTTTCTGCGATGGGGGCACTGTCCCCATACGGCTTAGCGGCCTCATCGCACCTGACGATAGCTATGCAGCAGAGCCGGTATTCCAATGGCAGACCCGGCGAGGCGTTGACGCTCAATGGACGGATATTCCCGGTGAACGCCGCAACGAGTTGGATATAATACCTATCGACAACCAATGGTACCGGCTGACGGCTGCTGCAAGTGCCGATAATTTGAGTGAGCCGTTGTGTCGTATTTCTTCCGAACCTATCCGCATAGCGCAGCTCGTTCCACAGGCAGACGTAACCGATATCGATGAAACGGCACCGTTATGTGAAGGAGGTTCCATTTTGTTAAATCCGCCCGAGTACATTAGGGCAAGCGCCGGTCCCATCACTTACCAATGGCGGCTCGACGACGGTAGCGGACTGCCCATAAACATACCCGAAGCGAATTCGCGTACCTACGAATTCATCGCCACAGAAGCAGGTATATTTCACCTCATTCGTCAGGCAGTCAACGGATGCGGCGATCGCTTCGCTACCCACATTTTCGAAGTCCTGGTGAATGAACCGATCCGTACGTCATTGACATTGTTGCAGCCCGCGCTGTGTGCGGACGATGACCCGTTGCCACTTGCAGGCGGTGTGATCGTCAATGGGAGTGTCGATATGGTAGATACGTATAGCGGAATCGGCGTGGTTGACGGCGTTTTCTACCCCGCCGTCGCAGGCGTGGGGCAACACACCATTACCTTTTCACCACCACAAGGCACACCTTGCCCGTTACCATCCCAAGCCATCATCACGGTGTACGACACAATATCCATCGAGCCGATGTTGGACGTGGTCATGCTTCCGAACCAACGAATTACGCTACGCCCCCAAACCAACGCCTCCCAATTTAGATGGAGCAATGAACCAGGTCTGGACAATTACCATATGCAATATCCGGTTGCGTCCCCAGCCCAAACAACGACATACACGTTGACTGCCAGCAATGCCTTCGGATGTGAGAAAACAGAAACAGTCACGATTACCGTACTGAATGATCTCATTGTACCCAACGGCTTCACACCAAACGGAGATAACGTAAACGATACATGGGAAATTGAGGGATTGCGTGCCTATCCGAATGTATTTATACAAGTGTTCAACCGATGGGGTACGCTGGTGTTTTCTTCAAAAGGATATACGGAACCGTGGGCCGGACAGTACAACGGTGCACCGTTACCGACCGGCACCTACTACTATACGCTATCGTCTGATATATTAGAGCAGCCGCTATCCGGGTCCGTGTCCATTTTTAGATAGACAGCAACTTTACCATATCTGTTATTTTTCGTATTATCGCTCCAAACAAACGTGCTATGACGACTAACAAACGAAATAACCCCATTTGGGTGATGAGTTCCGCATTCGATAAATTGACATTGTCTGAATTGGTGGATACCACGGTAGGGATCGGTGCGCAAGGCATAGACCTTTGTGTTTTCCGACGCGACGGAACGCGAAAGGATCACACGGCTACCCATTTAGCGTACGAGCATTTCACACCGGACTCGGCAAAGGCACTTATCGATCGTTTTAATAGCGCTAACTTGGGATTGTCACTGGGGGCTTTCGAAAACATGATAGGAGGGGAACCGGCAGAACGTATAAAAAACCAGAACCACCTGCTTAAGCTGATACGGATCGCCCATCTACTGGGCGGTGATGACAACAACGTGAAAGTGGGCACCTTTGTCGGGTATAACCACGAGCTTGGCGTTCAGGCAAATGGTTTTCAAAAGAACTTGGATGAATATAAGCGGGTGTTTGCACCCATTATCCGGTATGCAGAAGATTTAGGGGTAACGATATTGTATGAAAATTGTCCGATGGAAGGATGGCGCCCGGCATCTTATACAAGCACATATAATAACCTGCCCGGGGTGCTGGCGGCACGTAAACTCATGTACGCGCTTATACCTAGTCAGGCACATGGCGAGATATACGACCCGTCACACGACGTGTGGCAGCATACCGATCCGGTGGCTGTAATATCGCAGACTGACATGTCGCGTGTGCATCGTATCCATGTGAAGGCTACACGGAACCTTGAAACGACTGCACGCATCGACTGGGGCGGTATGTATCCCATGCAACTGGTGGATGCTGGTTTGGCTAAAAGGGCAGGGGTAGCTGTGCCGGCCAATGAATGGGATCGACATCATTATGAGGCTATGTTGCCCGGATTTGGTGGCTCGGACAGCATGGATTGGCGAGCATTCGTTGACCGCCTTATTGAAAGAGGATTTAACGGACCCTTTGAAATCGAGAACGAGGCCAAAAATTCAAAGGATACAGGCAATCTTGCCGCAACGGTACAAGGCTATGAGGCAACTATAAAGTTTTTAGCACCGATGGTATGGGGGCTTCAGGAAGACGTTGGTTATACGTATTTCAATGGTTCGCCTCTTACGACGCCGATGTCACGTGATATCCCGGTGACCACGATCGACAAACTGTAACTCTTTAAGCACCCGAGTGCAGTCGGAACTTTTCAATCAATTCTGCGATATTTTCAACTTGGAGTTTCTCGAAAATTCGCGTTTTATAGGTGCTTACGGTCGACGTGCTGAGGTTGAGTGCTTTGGATACGTCCATAATGCCCAATCCCTGTACGAGGTATTTTGCCACATCAACCTCCCGGTTAGAAAGATGGTTTAACGGGTTGTCTGCTTTTAGTACCGATTTCCCCATGGTGAGCGTATTGTAGTACAACTCTCGTACTTCCGGGCTCATGTATTTTCCCCGTTGGATAACCGAGAGAATAGCTTCTTTCAAGTCCGCTTTTGAGGTGTTTTTATTCAGGTAACCTGCAGCGCCCGCCTGGAGGTAACGGAGCGCATAAAGCGTTTCGTCATAAGACGAAAACACCAATATTTTGATGTTTGGTTGAACAAGCAATACTTTTTCAACCATTTTGATGTTATTGCCTCCCGGCATATTGATGTCGAGCAGAAGAAGATCATAGGGCTTTTCCGACAACAACTTGACCATTTCATCAAAGTCTTCAGCCTGGGTAACCCGTGCAAGCGGCAACGCCTCTTTCACCACAATTGATGTGCCCAGCCTAACGATTCCATGATCATCTGCTATCAATATCTCTGTCATCTGTTAAATGTTTATCATAGATGCCCCCTATCCAGGCAGTTGGTTATTTCATAAGTAAGTCACGTAACTAATGCAAATATAAGTTAAAATATAATTGCAACAGTGTTTTAGATTAAATTTAATAACAATTAGATAGAAAGGGTATGCCGGAAAGTTAATTCCAATGACTCAGCCTGATTAACGCAGGGCAACTTAAATAAAAAAAAATTTGTTTAGCCGTTGAAAATGTCCAATTTAGGCGTTGGGAAATATTTAATTAACAAATTAACCTTATTGTTTTATGGGATTTATAAAAGAATTCAAGGAATTTGCCATGCGCGGCAGCGTGGTAGACCTTGCTGTCGGTGTGGTCATCGGCGGGGCCTTTGGCAAAATCGTTACCTCTTTGGTCAATGATGTAATCATGCCCCCCATTGGTTACCTTACAGGAGGTATCGATTTCTCGGAAATGAAGTATGTCATCCAACCCGCTGACGAAGCCAATGAGATCGCTGAAACAGCTATTAACTATGGCAATTTCATTAATGTGATTATTGAATTCCTTATTATCGCATTTTGTATTTTTCTTGTCATTAAAGGTCTCAACGCACTGAAGCGGAAAGAAGAGGACGCTCCGGCAGCCCCACCTGAACCTTCGAAAGAAGAGGTATTGCTTACCGAAATCAGAGACTTGTTAAAGTCAAAGTAGTAAGGGATAAATAGGGGGGCGTACTGTAAGCGCCCCCTAAAATGTCTTGGGTATCACCGGATCCGTAAGGATAATAAAGTCTCCAAGATGGCTGAATGATTCCCAATCGGGTTCATTATAGCCGTTGTCGGGGAAACAAGAGATAGTAACAACGGAGGTTCGCCGTGACACATAGTTACGAAGCTGGGCTACCGTACCCAATCGCTCATCGCTATGGAACCGACCATTGAGATGTAGGACTTTCTGGATATTTTTCCCCTTGGAGAATCTACTGATGCGGTAAGCCATGGTAGCATCCCAGAGATTTTGGCTTTGATATATTTTTAGGCCACCCATGCTCTCATGGCCGCCCATCAGCGCAGTAAACTTCTCATGGTAGCGGCCCGTCAACGTATCGATGGGTAAGGGAGCAAGCAAGTGCTTAGCTGATTTATCAAGCGCGTTCAAGCTCTCCAGCCCCGACCGGGTAACACGATTCGTGTATCGGCTTGGCGCGTTGGCCGCTAACACGGGCAGCCCATTTTCCCTGGCGTATTCCACCATTGGGCGGTAATCGGTATAATTATTCCACAATACCGCATCCTTGTTGAAGTTTCGTTCTGTTATGAGGCCTGATAGGTATTCGTCCAATACCAACTGGTCGTCACTCACGAGCATTTCCATTGAAAGCGCTACACCGGCGTAGCGCTCGTCCATTGCTTTCAGTAATTCAAATTGCAAAACATGAGCTATCGAGTCGTTATGCTCTTCCCCGAAAAATACGATATCGGCATGACCAATTGAAGCCGTCAATTCCGCGAATGTGATTTCCGCTTTTCTCTCCGTATCATAGATGATATATAGTGAGCGATCCGCTTGGGCATGTGTTGTGAATGTCCGAATAAATAACGCAGTGCAAATTACCGCGGCTTTCGTGATGTTCATGCCCCAAATATAACGCTTATATTTTTGTGTCATCTGCTTGCTGGTGTAGTCATCGATTTTCGGCTACGGTGAAGATAGGTGTAAAAATTAAGTGCATATATTTGATAATTATCTGTTTTACCCGTACATTTGCACTTTCATTTTTGGCTAATAACAAAAAAAGATAGCAAGCGTCATGAAGAGAACATTTCAGCCGTCGCAACGGAAAAGAAGGAATAAGCATGGGTTTAGGGAGCGCATGAGCTCTGCAAACGGCCGTCGCGTATTGGCATCAAGGCGGGCAAAAGGGCGGAGACGCCTTTCCGTATCAGACGAAGGCCGTCACAAAGCCTAACCGTCGACATTGCCGGTGACCGCTCGCACCCGGGGCTCTCGACCGGATTCGGGGAGAGCTTATCAGCAATGAAAAGAAAAACATTTTCGAAAGAAGAACGATTGTGTAGTAAAAGGTTGATAGATAGCCTTTTTCATGATGGTTCTTCTTTTTTAATTTACCCTTATCGTGTTGTATTTATGCGGGTTGAGGGGGCAGCGTGGCCTGCTCAGGTATTGTTGTCCGTATCCAAGCGTCGCTTTCGGCATGCAGTACATCGCAACTTATTGAAACGTCGCATGCGAGAATGCTATCGTCTGCAGAAAGATGAGTTGTTGTATCCTGCCGTTGAAGGTAGGCCGTATGGTTTAGCCATTGCGCTACAATACGTGGGTAACGAAGTGCTAGACTTTCCCTTGATGCGGGAGCGAATGGCCGATGTGTTGAAAAAGCTGCATGATCAAGTATTATGAAGCTGCTCCGCTACATTTGGAATAACGTAATCAAAGTGGCGATATCGGCAATATTTCTCCTGTTAATCAGGGGCTATCAGGTGCTGCTTTCGCCGATGCTTGGGGCCTCCTGCCGCTACTCACCCACCTGTTCGCAGTATGCTGTTGAAGCGATACGCAAATATGGCCCGTTCAAAGGTGGCTGGTTGGCCATCAAACGCATCGGTCGCTGTCATCCCTGGGGGGGGCACGGTCATGACCCTGTGCCTTAGATGCTTGCCTTAACCACCGATAAAAATCATTAACTTTGCTTTCCGTTATGTCCACCCATTACATCCTACAAATCGAAACCGCGACCCAGGTGTGCTCAGCTGCTCTGTCGGCCAATGGCGAGACAATAGCTTGCATCGATGTGGATGAGCCGAATGTACATGCTTCCCGACTCACGCTTTTGATCGATGAGCTCTTGCGGCGAACAGGACTTTCTTTTGGTGATCTTTCAGCCGTGGCCATCAGCAAGGGGCCGGGGTCTTATACGGGGTTGCGTATAGGTGTTTCCACCGCCAAGGGCTTATGCTACGCTACCGGGCTACCGCTTATTGGTGTCGATACGCTGGCGGGAATGGCGACGGGCTTCGCCGCCGACAATCCGGTGGACGGTAATACCCTGTTGTGTCCTATGGTAGATGCGCGTCGGATGGAAGTGTATACTGCCGTTTTTGACAGTCATCTGAAACTCATTACACCTGCTGCTGCGGTGATTGTAGACCCTCGGTCGTTTGAATACCTTGGGAGCAGCCAGTCCATGGTTCTTTTTGGAAGCGGCGCGGATAAGCTGGCGGCGTTGTTTGCGGCCGAAAAGCACATTGAAGTAATAGCCGGTTTCAAAAACTCGGCCAGCTACCTAAGCCGGCTGGCCAATCACGCGTACCGCGAGGAGCGTTTTGAAGATGTCGCTTATTTCGAACCCTTTTACCTCAAAGATTTCATAGCAACTACGCCAAAACAACGGGCGTGATCGTCATAACCATCCTTTACGTTTAAACCAGAAATAGATACCCACCGAAATGCCTACCATGAGTAACATCACCGCTGGATACCCATAAGGCCAGCTCAGTTCAGGCATGAACTTGAAATTCATTCCGTAAATGCCTACGATAAACGTAAGTGGCATAAAGAATACCGAAAAAACGGTCAGTACCCGCATCGTCTCATTGGTGCGCTGTGAGGCAATTGAGAAGTAGATGGATAGCAACTGTGCGGTGTTTTCCGATAGGTTGTCAAAAAGTGTCTGCGTACGGATATACAGGTCGCGCAAATCGCGGGTATAGACATCACTGCGTTCCTTCGAATCAATGTTGTCTATAATTTCATACGAGAGAAGCATCAGTCTGCGAATTACGTCGATCTTACGTTTCACGAAATACAACCCCCGGAGGATCGGTGACTTTCGTTGCCGCAAAAATACCCGCTCTTCGTAATAGTCCAATGATTCGGAGAGCCTAATACCCGGCTGCTCGAATGTCAGGATCGATTCGCGAATCAATGAATTGAGGAGGTGGAATGTCGAATTGCATCTACCCGTGTCAATACGTTTGGCTTTAACCAAATCGATCAAATCGCCTTCGGCTCGGTGAACGGTAATCAGGTGGTTTTCGGTGAAAAAAATAGATACCTTGTTGGTTAGTTCTTGTATGGTGTCGGCCTCGTGGCCATGATCGGCGGCAAACACCCTCAAAATCACAAACGTGTAATTGTCAAATAGCTCGTATTTGGGCAGATGGTCGGGTTGCATGCAGTCCTTAATCGATGCCTCGTGTAAGGCATACGTTTCAGCCACCTGCTTGATTTCGTCATTGTTCGGAGCGGAAAGATCCACCCAGTCGAATCCATTTTTGTTTTTTGACGCCAGCAACCGAATCATGGCTCTCGTCAAAAACCGCTATTTTTTATCTTTAGCATATTCCGCATTCAGTGCCGTCAGCACCTCATTGGTGATTTCGAGGCTTTCGTCTGCGTATAGTACACCCGGACTGGCCGCCGAATAAGTAAGCACGAACTTAAATCCGTTTTCTTTAGCGTGTTTTTTCAAGTATTCGGTAATCCGTCCATACAGTTTTTCATTTTCCGAAGCTTCCTCCTGCGCAAATGATGTACTCGCATTTTGGTTGTGGCGGGCGAGTTCATCTTGTTTACGGGCAAGGCGCTCCTCGGTAGTTTGCCTATCGGATGCGCTCATCGTAGGTGCTTTCTGCTGATAGTCGGCCACCTCACGCTGGAATGCGTTGCTGCGTGACTGGAGATCCGCTTGGGCCTTCTTTGCCTTTTCCTCTAATTTGGTTCTTATATCTTTGAAATATTCGTATTTCTCGAGCAACGTATCCACGTTTACATAGACAATCTTTTCCGTGCTTGTCTGTGTGGAGTCACCCACCGACGAAACCGAAGCAGGAGTCGATCCTTGCTGATTACACGACACTACCGCCGCTACTAACACCCCTATCCCAGCTTTTGCAATCCATGCGAATGCTTTGTTCATAGTTTTCTAATTTTTTGTTCAATCAAAGCGCAAACCTAAGATAAAAAATCGATATTTCCGTATTCCTTCCCGCTCTTATGTGGTACTTTTTTCGTATCTTTGGGCGACGAATTCAAAAACGATAATGAGCGAAGAAAACAAGCAAAATTCAACGTATTCCGCAGATAATATTCAGGTATTGGAAGGATTGGAGGCCGTTCGTAAGCGGCCTTCCATGTATATTGGCGATACCGGCGTTAAAGGTCTTCATCACCTGGTGTACGAAGTGGTGGATAACTCCATTGACGAAGCCGTGGCTGGTTACTGCGACGATATCCAGGTCATTATCCACAAAGACAATTCCATTACGGTAGCAGACAATGGCCGGGGGATTCCAACCGGTATCAACAAAAAGGAAAATAAATCGGCACTCGAACTGGTCATGACCGTCCTGCATGCCGGTGGTAAATTTGATAAAGACACGTACAAGGTGTCGGGAGGGCTCCACGGTGTGGGTGTGTCTTGCGTGAATGCACTGTCTACAGTATTGACTGCCGAGATTCACCGTGATGGGAAAATATTCACCCAAGAATACCGGCAGGGAAAGCCGCAATTTGATGTGAAAGTCATCGGCGAAAGCGACCGTACGGGTACGACGGTCACGTTCCTCCCCGACCCTGAAATCTTTACTACCACAACGGTATACAACTACGACACACTGGCCAGCCGGTTGCGTGAGTTGGCATTCCTCAACAAGGGGATAAGGCTTTCCCTGCTCGATGAGCGCGAAGATCTGGAAGACGGCGCCCTGCGGCAAGAGACATTTTTTTCCGAAGGTGGGTTAAAAGAGTTTGTTCGGTTTCTGGATGGTACGCGCCAGCCACTCATCCCGGATCCTATCCATGTAGAAGGCATCAAACAGGGGATTCCGGTTGAACTTGCCCTACAATATAACGAGACCTATTCGGAAAACGTTCATTCGTACGTCAACAACATCAATACCATTGAAGGCGGCACCCATGTGGCCGGTTTCCGCCGCGGACTTACCCGTACCCTGAAAGCGTATGCCGATAAGTCGGGCCTGCTCAAGAACATGAAAGTGGAAATCACAGGTGACGACTTCCGGGAAGGGCTTACCGCCGTCATTTCGGTGAAGGTAGCCGAGCCTCAGTTTGAAGGGCAGACTAAAACCAAGCTGGGCAATAGCGAAGTGATGGGAGCCGTGGATGTGGCCGTGGGGGAGATACTGAACAACTATTTGGAAGAAAATCCAAAAGAAGCCAAAACCATCGTGCAGAAGGTAATCGTAGCCGCTCAGGCGCGCGCCGCAGCCCGTAAAGCCCGGGACCTTGTACAACGCAAAAACGTGATGGGCGGCAGCGGCCTGCCCGGTAAACTAGCCGACTGCTCCAATAACGACCCTGCCAAATGTGAAATATACCTCGTGGAAGGGGATTCGGCGGGAGGCACAGCCAAACAGGGACGCGATCGTGAGTTCCAGGCCATTTTACCGTTGCGCGGTAAAATCCTTAACGTGGAAAAAGCGATGGAGCACAAAATCTATGAAAACGAGGAAATCAAGAACATGTTTACGGCTTTGGGTGTGAGTGTGGGTACCGAAGACGATGCTAAAGCGCTGAACCTCGACAAACTCCGTTATCATCGGGTAATCATCATGACGGATGCCGACGTGGATGGATCGCACATCACTACATTGATCCTTACGTTCTATTTCCGGTATATGAAAGAATTGATCGAAAACGGATATGTCTATATTGCCACGCCACCACTTTACCTTGTAAAGAAAGGGAAGGAACAGGAATATGCCTGGAACGAAGACCAGCGGGACGCGGCCATACAGCGCCTTAAGGGGGCGGGCAAGGAAGATAGCGTGCATGTACAGCGGTATAAAGGTCTTGGCGAAATGAATGCCGAGCAGTTGTGGGATACCACCATGAATCCCGAAACCCGGACGCTACGGCAAGTGACCATCGAGAACGCCGCAGAATGCGACCGGATTTTCTCCATGCTTATGGGCGATGAAGTGGCCCCACGGCGTGAATTCATCGAACGGAATGCGAAATACGCTAAGATTGACACATAGGCTAAAAGCCGACGGCCACCTTGCTGTTGAGGTACTTTTTCTTATATTCTAATGGCGTCATATCGGTTATTTTCTTGAAGTGCCGGTAGAAGTTGGAAACGTTGTTGAAGCCACATTCGAAACAAATCACCTCAGTGGGTAAGATATCCTCTACAAGCAGCCTACATGCATGGCTAATGCGTATTTCAATCAGGAAATCATAAAACGTCTTCTTGGTCATCAGTTTGAAGTACCGGCAAAACGACGTGACACTGAGGTTGGCGATAGCGGCAATCTCCTCCAAACTGATTTCCTTTTTATAATTGCTTAAGGTATATGTGCAAACTTTGTTGATGCGCACAGCATCGACTTCATTTGGTTTGAAAAATGCATGGGCTGAAGTGATTGTTTGGTATTCGTCCGTTTCGGCCATCGTTTTGAGGATAGACAACAATATAATCAGCCGTTCCATATCGGTGGCTTGGGTGGCCTTGTACATCAGTTCCACTAGTCTCGCCCGGCTTCTTCCCGTAAACTTCATTCCTTTTCGTGCGTTTTCGAATAGTTTAGGTAACAGGTACATCTCAGGAAGGTTCATGAAATCCCGACCCATACAATCCGGTAGAAATTGGATGACGATTGCTTCCACTTTCCGTGTGGGGTGGTCTTGATAATATTCTTCATTGCACTGCCACATGTGCGGCAGGGTGCTGCCCAGTAAAACGACTTCCCCGGTCGAGAAGTTGCCGATGTTATCACCAATAAACCGTACGCCCTTGCCTTGAATAACGTGGTGAAGTTCCAATTCCGGATGGTAATGCCAAAGCGATCCGAAATTGGACTGTACATCGTGTCTCGCACTGAAGGAGGCTTGGATTTGGGTGGGTACTTTGTGGAAAAGTGGTTTCATAATTCATATTCATTGGTTTTCTTTTATTAAAGTACGAAAGAAGAACAGGGTTATAATAGTCTTGTCCGTTATGAATATCGTTCCATCCCTTTTAATGTGTACTAACATACGAAATTGGAATTCGACATGCAAACGAATGATAATATTGTACAATAACAAGGTAATAAATTCCAATGGTGACTCCGCTCGGGAGTTAATGACGGATAAGTCAATATCCTATAATCAGCGGCAAAAATAGTAGAGCGAGTTCTCAGATACAGCAGTTATCTTTGCTTCTTAATTGCAGTAGCCAAAATAAATCCAGATGAAAAATCTTCCCCTTATTGACATCGCCGTTATTATCATCTACCTGTTGGCTATGGTATTGGTAGGTATTTGGTTTTCACGTAAAAATAAAAGTGCCGAACAGTTCACTAAAGCTTCGGGAATGATTCCGGGCTGGGCGGTAGGGATTTCGCTCTATGCCACATTCTTGAGTAGCAACACGTTTTTGGGCGTGCCGGGCAAAGCGTTCGGGGACAATTGGAATGCTTTCGTGTTTAGCTTATCAATGCCGTTGGCAGGTTGGGTAGCCGTGAAGTATTTCGTCCCGTTTTATAGAAGTGCCGGCGGGATATCTGCCTACACGCACTTGGAACATCGTTTCGGCTCTTGGGCGCGTACCTATGCGATGACGTGCTTTCTGCTTACCCAACTCGCTCGTATGGGTTCCATCTTCTTTGGTATTGCCCTAAGCCTTCAGGCGTTGACTGGGTATGACATGGTGACAATCATGATTGTGACTGGCGTTTGTATTGTGGTGTATACAGTGATGGGGGGTATAGAAGCCGTGATTTGGACGGAAGTCGTGCAAGGCGTTATCCAGACATTCGGTGGGCTGCTCATCATGTATCTTTTATTCGTAAGTGTGGATGGAGGTGTAGGAAGCATTATCGACATCGGTTTGAAAGATGATAAATTCAGCTTGGGCGACTTGGGTTTCGACTTTGTCGGCTCCTCTTTTTGGGTGATTTTGCTGTATGGGTTTTTTATCAATCTAAACAATTTCGGAATGGACCAAAATTATGTACAGCGCTATCATACGGCGCAATCGGCCAAAGAGGCTGCGAAATCCGTATGGCTATGTGTGAAACTTTATATACCCATTTCGTTGATATTTTTCGTTATCGGTTCAGGGTTGTATGCCTATTATTATCAGAACCCTGCACTTACCGAGACCATCCGCTTACAAACTGCTGCCGAACGATTACCCTTGGGTGCGGCTCAACAGGAAATCGCTGCATTGGCCGCAACCCTCTCACCCGAAGACTTCGGAGATAAAGTCATGCCCCATTTCATGGTGACCATGATACCCACTGGATTGGCTGGTCTTGTGATTTCGGCGATATTGGCAGCTGCGATGAGCACCATCAGTTCGGGGATGAACGCATCGGCAACGGTATTCACTGAAGACATCTATAAACGTTATTTTAAACGTGACGCTACGAATAAGCAAGCATTACGCATGCTATTCCTCGCCACAGGTGTCTTCGGGATGCTTGGCATTGTTACGGGCATCAGTATGATCGGTGTACAGAGTATCCTGGATCTATGGTGGGAACTGTCCGGCATATTTGCTGGAGGCATGCTTGGTCTGTTTCTGTTGGGCCTTATCAGTAAAAAGGCCAACAACAGCGACGCCGTGATCGCTGTCATTGCGGGTGTTTTGACCATCTTATGGATGACCTTCTCGTATTTGATTCCGGACCAATACAGTTACCTGCGTTATCCATTACACGCCAACATGATTATCGTAGTAGGTACATTGATGATTTCGCTGGTTGGATCGGGTTTGGCGAGGATTCGGAGCTCATCCGCATCGTGATTTCATCGCTGTTTATCCGCAATTTTCTGCTTGAACCGGGCGATGTTTTTCAGGATGTCATTGGTATTGTTGCTGAATTTGCCTATCGTGCTGGTTGCACGTGCGAAACCTTCCTTTTTCGCCAGGTCGGCCATCTCTTCCGTTACATGGTATGCATCCAACATCACAGTAGGGTAGAATGCCTTGTCCGTAGTTTGTACCTGTCGGCCCACCCAGTTGGTTGACAAATAGCGCAGCGAGAAGGTGACAACGACAACGACCCCCAACGGCAACAGCTTGCTGCTCGACCAGTCAATCGCAGCCCCTTGATTGATGTTTTTGAAGTCGAATACCGCTTTATCAATCACCCGGACATATTCTTCACGGAAGTGAAAAGCGGTGATTGCAATCAGGAAGCTGGGGTCATAACGTACACCATCCCGAGGATAGTGGATATCTTTCATCAGGTTGAAGTGCGGTAGGCTGAATTCAAATTTACCGTTGGGAAGAACTCCGAAACTTGGCTTTACCACAAGCAACTTTTCGAATGGCGCATGGTTATTGAACTCAAAGCCTTTCAATTGATCCAGACGCACGTCGTGAAGATTCCGATCGCCGATATCCCTCTCCGAAGAACGGATGCAAGCCGCTACAGCTGCATTCAGTCTCGCCGCCATTTTGCCGTCTGCTTCCTCATATATGTCCCTCAGGACGTTGCGCAGTACTTTGGCTTGTGCGCTGGCCAGTCCGAATTCCAACGCATTCAATTTAGTAGCGTAGGTTTGCTTCACCCGTGCCGGGGCAATTTGCATAACCTGTTTGTCGCCTAGTTCACGATAGACGATGTTGTTGATTTTTCCTTTTATTTTACCATTTCTGTCTTTCGTAGCCATAATGTGGATTGTATTGGGTTTTTTGTTCAAAAATTCTTAACTTAGTCGTTCCGAACCGCTTATTGGTCCTTCGCCTTTCTTTTGCTTCAAACATTCTCCATAACAGGGTGATACATGGCCCGTACCTGCTTCGCTGTGGCCCTGCATTGACTTCGTGGTAAGTCCAAGGTGAGTCCGGGTTTTCTTATGAAAACCCGGACTCACCTTGGACCCATGTTGGACTCACCCTGGACTCACTCCGAAGAAGGTATAAGGAAGGTGTCTGTTTGGTATGATGTTATCATTAGTTATTCATTGACTGACTAAGGTATTAATTAATTGGTTCAACCAAAAATACTGTTTTCTACCAGAAAATCAAAATAGAACCACTCTCGAAGTGTCGAGAACGCGCTAATATCCTACAATGCCCGGCAAATTTGATACATAAGCAGGAAGATTTAATGGGATATCTTTGAATGCATTCAAATGATAAGTTCAATGGTTGCTCTTAGATTAAATCGGCAGAAAGGTAAGAAGTATGGTCTTTTGATAAGTTGTCTTTTTATCGTGGTTGCCTGTGTTTTTTCGCAGGGCGTCGGCCAAGAACTGACGGATTCAGTGCCAAGGCGAATCATCGTCAACGTGACCGAAGATCTGTCGTCTTCCATTGCGATTAATTGGCAGACAAGTCGCCACGTCAAGGAAGGGTTTGCAGAGATCGCGATTGCCGATGCAGACCCACGGTTTGTAGATAAGGCCATCCGGAAAAAGGCTGAAACCGAATGGGTGGGTTTGGGAGATTCCGTCTCATCCAACTACCATTCGTTGGTTTTCGGTGACCTTATCCCTAATACAAAATATGCCTACCGCGTCGGTCAGGGCAATCAATGGAGCGAATGGTTCCACTTTGTTACGAGCAGCGATAACCCAACAGATTCGTTCCAGTTTATTTATTTCGGCGATGTGCAGACAAATATACGGTCGCTTTGGTCGCGCGTTATACGGGAGGCTTTCGCGAAAGCGCCGAAAGCGCGACTGCAGCTGTATGCAGGTGACATCATTAACCGTGCTAACCAGGACGAAGAATGGGCCGATTGGTTCGAGGCGGGAGGTTTCATACACAGCATGATACCGGGCCTTCCTTCGCCGGGCAACCACGATCACTTTAGCCTGCCGAATGGAGAAAGGGCGGCATCGGTCTTTTGGAGACCACAGTTTAACCTGCCGTTAAATGGACCCAAAGGACTGGAGGAAACGTGTTATTTTGTCGATGTACAGGGGGTACGGTTCATATCGCTGAACTCTGACCAAGCTGAAGAATCGGATTACTACCTGGAAGCCCAACGCGAGTGGCTAGACGGTGTATTGCAAAATAACCCGAATAGCTGGACTGTGGCTATCTTTCATCACCCCATCTATTCGCCCAAAGGGACACGTGATAACAAGCGGATGCGGGAGACGTTTAAGCCGCTTTTCGATCAGTACGGAGTGGATTTGGTATTGCAAGGCCATGATCATACCTATGCGCGGGGCATGAGCGAAATTCCGATGGACGGTTTAAGGAAATCATCTGGGACGATGTATGTGGTTTCGGTAAGCGGCCCCAAGATGACTGGCAGCCACGTGGAAAAGAAATATTGGATGGATCGCTCTGCAATCTATACGCAGTTGTTTCATATTATTGATGTAACCCCTCAAAAGCTTTCGTTCAAAGCCTATTTGGCGACGGGCGAGCTTTATGACGCGTTCGATTTGATCAAGCAAGAAGGAACCCTAAATAGATTGGTTGAGCGGGTGCCGGAAGATATGCCGGAACGTCTATGAGACAACGCCCTAGTGCATAGTAGCGGCTGTGAGTCTCGTGTAATCACGGTGTCGGATGGGCAACAATTAAAACTGTGCAGGATACGTAAAAATGTGCATCTTTATCTTTCCAAATAAACTTGCCGTATGATGACTCAAGTGCATGGTCGTTCAGTCTCACTAGACGTTCTTTGGGTCAGGTTGGGTAGTATTAGCATCATCGTCCTAACCCGGTCAGGATCTAGATTTAGCGTTAATTTAGAAGTATATGAAACCGATTGTTCAGATATCATTGGATCTTACGGATATTGAAGAGGGGGTGAACACCGCCCATGTCGCATTGCAGGCGGGTGTAGACTGGCTGGAAGTCGGCACGCCCCTAGTGCTGGCAGAGGGCCTGCATGGGGTGCGCAGGTTGAGGAGTGAATTTCCTGATATACCGCTGGTGGTTGACCTGAAGACTATGGATGGTGGTTACCTGGAAGCGGAGATGATGGCTAAAGCAGGAGCAACACATGTAGTGGTTATGGGGAGGGCACATGCGGAAACCATTAAGTGCGTGGTACAAGCTGGGCGTGATTTCGGCGTGAAGGTGATGGGCGATAACCTGGCATGCGACTCGATGATAGACGGCGCGAAGTTTCTGGAAGACCTGGGGTGCGATTATGTGATCCACCACATCGGTTACGACGAACGGCGGGGCTTGGTTGCCCAGGGCTTGCCCTGTCCCAGTCCGCTGGACCAGCTTACTGAGGTTGTGGAAGCAGTAAACATACCTGTTCAAGCCGTCGGCGGGCTGTCCATTGATCAGGCCATCTCATGCCCGTCTTACGGCGCACCGCTGGTGGTGCTTGGAGCGCCCCTCACGATTGATGCCGACTCGTTCAAAACGTCGAGCAGCAATGACCTTCCAAGTGTATTACGGACCATCTGCGAAAATATCCATTCGCAGCAAGTAAAAAAGACATATAAGCAACCATGGAGTTTTTATCAGTCGTAAATTTTGATCGCCAAAAGGGTTCGGTGGAACTTCGGAAGGTATCCCGTCCCACGCCGAAAAGCGGCGAGGTGATCCTGGAAGTAAAGGGCGTGGGCGTATGCGGCAGCGATCTGCACCAATGGACGTCCACCCATAGCTGGGAGGTGAATTATCCGGTTATCTTGGGCCATGAATTCGCGGGGATTATCGATGAGATTGGCCCGGATGTGAAAAACTGGAAAGCCGGTGATCGGGTAGTCAGCGAAACCGCCGCGGTCATCGATCTGGACAACCCACTGTCGAAGGTAGGACTGTATAACCTCGATCCCTCGCGGAAAGGGTTCGGTTACGGTGTCAACGGTGCGATGACCAAGTACGTTGCGGTGCCCGCCCGCTGTCTGCATCGTATACCGAATACCCTTGAGTTTGAAAAAGCCTGCCTGACCGAACCGTGCAGCGTGGCCTATAATGCGGTGGTAAACAATGCCGATATCAAGCCCGGAGACCGGGTGTTGGTCATCGGCCCCGGCACCATCGGGATGCTCTGCGCGCTGATGGCCCAATTGAGGGGTGCGGACGTGGCCATTGTGGGGCTGGAAAGCGATCGGGTGCGGCTTGACATTGCCGCGACCTATGGAATACGACCCCTCACCGATAATGCAGACGCATGGGCAAGGGAGCTGGACGGAATGGGGGCCGATTGCGTAATCGATTCCGCGGGAATCAGCCATACCCTCCAGCATGCAGTCGACTGGGTACGGCCCAACGGACAGGTGGTTAAAGTAGGTTGGGGGCCGCAACCCATCGGGTTTTCACTGGATCCCATTGTGCAGAAGAACGTACGTATCCAGGGCAGTTTCAGTCACAACTGGCCGGTATGGGAAAAAGTAATCCGGCTGTTAGATACAGGCCGCTTGGACATTAGCAAAATCATCGGCGGTATGTGGCCATTGGAAGATTGGGAAGTGGCTTTCCGCAAAATGAAGGATGGCGAAGTCATCAAAAGTGTGTTGATACCGAAATAATAAAGGGTGAAAATCATGCAAAACGATTTATTAAAAGACAAAGTAATTATTGTCACCGGCGCATTCGGTGGAATTGGCCTTGCAATCGCGAAGGCTTGCCTGAACGCCCGGGCGAACATACTGCTGCACGGGCGAAGCGAACGAAACTTGGCCGACGCGCTAGGCTACCTGGGTGGTGGGGAGCGGGTCGAACCGTTCATTGGTGATGTGACGCGCGAGGGCTTTGCGCTGGATCTGGTGGAAACCACGGTACGCCGTTTCGGCAAAATCAACGGCATCGTCAATAATGCGGCCTATGTGGTCTCGTCCAACGTGAACGATACGACGCTGGCGTTGTTCCGGGAAGTATTGGAAGTAAATTCATTGGCACCGTTTGCCATCATCCAATCGGCGCTGCCCCATCTGGCCGAAACCAAAGGGGCGGTGGTCAATATCGGTTCCGTGAATGCCTACGCCGGAGAACCAAGCTTATTGGCGTACAGTGTGTCAAAAGGAGCATTGATGACCCTAACTAGAAACCTAGGCGATAGCCTGCACAGAGACTTTGGTGTACGGGTAAACCAACTGAACGTGGGATGGGTACTAACGGAAAAGGAGCAGGAACGGAAAACCGGTCACGGACTGCCTGCCGATTGGTATAAACTGATTTCGCCGATGTATGCCCCTGCCCGTCGGCTGCTGGACCCCATGGAAGTTGCCAATTCTGCGGTATTGTGGCTTTCGGATTCGCTGGGTCCGATAAGCGGCCAAGCCGTGGAACTGGAGCAGCATCCGATTATTGGACGGAATCCAGAAAAAAACTTAGACGCGCTAGACATCGATTAATATGCCCAAATTAGCTGTATTTCCGAAGGCTTTCATGAAGGAGCTTTGTGTAACGGGAGAAATGTCGCTCGACGAATGGATTGATCTAACGTCGGTACTGGAAATTGACGGGCTGGAGTGGTACGCCGGCTTTCTAGAGATGGAGAACCCTAACAACTGGGATCGCTATCGCCGCCGGGTCAGCGATGCTGGATTGGAGATACCGATGATGTGCTGCTCGCCCGATTTTACCCATCCCGACCCGGTGTTCAGAAAGGAACAGATCCAGAAGCAGAAACAATGGATCGACATGACATATGCGCTTGGCGGCCACTATTGCCGCGTCCTGTCGGGCCAGCGGCGACCAGAGCTATCCATTGATGACGGCGTGAAATTGACGGTAGATTCGATTCTGGAATGCGTTGCGTACGCAAAGTTGCTCGGGATTACTTTAATCCTCGAAAATCATTACAAAGACGACTTCTGGAAATTTCCTGAATTCGCACAGAAATCTTCGGTGTTCTGCCAGATTGTCGAAGCAATCGACGACCCTTATTTCGGGGTGAACTATGACCCGAGCAACACCTTTCTTGCTGGTGAAGATCCGTTGGAACTACTGGAGAAGGTGAAGTACCGCATCAAGACGATGCATGCTAGCGACAGGTACCTGGTAGGCGGAACACTCAAGGACCTGCGGAAGATGGAAGATAACAGCGAAGGATATGCCTCTGTGCTGAGGCATGGTGAAATCGGCAAAGGTCTTAACGATTACGACGCTATCTTCACCACCCTTAAATCCGTTCATTTCGATAGCTGGATCAGTATCGAAGATGGGGTGGAAGGGATGGATCAATTGAAAAGGAGTGTGGATTTCGTGAATCGGAAAATCAAGCAATACTGGTAACCTAGAGGGCAACATCCTATAATATCCCGCCAATTTGATATAGAACGGCAGTATCACCATAATCTATCTTTGCTTATTGTCATTTTAGAAAAATTACCAAAGTTATCAATGAGCAAAAAAAATAAGGGGTATATCCCTGTCATGCTAACCCCGTTCACGGAAAGCGGAGCGGTCGATTTTGATGGACTGACGAAACTCACATCGCTTTATCTCCGTGCGGGTGCTTCGGGCCTGTTTGCCAACTGCCAATCGAGCGAGATGTTTAGTTTATCGGGCGAGGAGCAGCTTGCGGTCACTAATCATGTGGTGCGTATCGCAGATGGCTCAGTACCGGTAGTTGCTACGGGGACTTTCGGTGGACCGTTACAAAAACAGGCTGATTTTGTGAAGCGGATATACGACACCGGTGTTGAGGCCGTGATTGTAATCACCAATATGTTAGCCGGGGAATCGGAAAGTGCGGAACTGTTTGATGAACGTTTCGGAAAATTGCTGGATGCCACGCCAGGCATTCCGCTCGGATTCTATGAATGCCCGGAACCCTTCAAACGTGTGCTGACCGCTGAGCAACTAAAGCGCTTCGTTGGTACGGGCCGGGTTATTTACCACAAAGATACCTGTTTGGATATCGAGCAGATCAAGGCAAAACTCGAAGCGACAAAGGGAGTCGCTAATTTTGGCCTGTACGACGCTTATATGGTCCACGCTGTGGAATCATTAAAGGCCGGTTCCGCTGGCCTTTCCTGCATCCAGGGAAATTACTATCCCGAGTTGATTGTTTGGTTATGTAACCATTACGATAACGAAGCGCTGGCCGATCAGGTTGAAATGGTACAACGGTTCTTTATCGATCATATGGATATCATGCACAACGTTTATCCGGTTGTGGCCAAATATTTTCTCCAAAAAAGAGGACTGCCTATTTCGACGTTCACGCGGAAACATGCGGGTGTATTCGACGAAGCCGTTAGAAAGCGCATGGATTCGTTCTATTTCCAGTTTCGGCAGTTATTGGAGCGGATTGAGTTAATCCCTGATAGTATTGCACTATCGTAGATTTCCGTGAAGATATGATTTTTCCAGCATGGTCTAAAATTAGTTGATATTTTTGAAGCTGGACCAATGGATAGGATTATGAAAAGATTTTTGTGGCTATTGTTGATGAATTTCGGGTGGATTGTTCCGTCCATTTCGCAAGACAAGATGTTGTCGAATCTGAATGGGACCATTGTGGCCCATCAACCCGCTTCAACCCAGCAGTATATCGGTTCGCCGAGTATCGCTATTTTACCGAATGGCAATTACGTCGCTTCCCATGACCTTTTCGGGCCTGAAAGTTCGGAGTTTGTCCAAGCCGTGACGCACGTCTACCGCTCATCCGATAAGGGAAAGACATGGCGGCGGATCAGCGAAATCCAAGGTGCATTTTGGTCTAGCTTATTCACCCATCGCGGTGTGCTGTACCTGCTTGGCCCCGATCGGCACCACGGCACGGTACTAATCCGCCGTTCGGAAGATGGTGGGGCGACATGGACCGATCCAACCGGTACAGCGAACGGACTGTTGCTGAAAGGGATGTTCCACTGTGCGCCCATGCCGGTAATCGAACACAACGGGCGCTTATGGCGCGGGATGGAAACCGCCCACGGCCCCATACTGGAGTGGGGCAAGCGCTATGGTGCTATGATGATGTCGGCGCCTGTCGACGCCGATCTGTTGAAAGCCAGTAGTTGGACCACCAGCAATTCATTACTTTATGACTCGACTTACCTGAATGGGAATTTCACTGGTTGGTTGGAAGGAAATGCCGTTGTGACACCAGATGGCGGAATGGTGGACATCCTTCGGGTGGACGACCGCACTACGCACGAAGAGAAGGCCGCATTGGTGAGCATAAGTGCCGACGGAAAGGAAGCTTCGTTCGATCCGGGCACCGGATTTATACCATTCCCCGGAGGCAGTAAAAAGTTTGCGATCCGGTTTGATGAAAGGTCCGGCCGCTACTGGACACTGAGCAATAGCATTCCCGAAGAGTTCCGTAAACAGTACCCGAAAAGAAACGCTGCCAGTTTCCGGAATACACTGGTATTGATGAGTTCGGTCGATTTGCGCAGTTGGCAAATCCATGAGCTGGTCTTACAGCATCCTGATGTGATTAATCACGGTTTCCAATACGTCGACTGGCTTGTCGAAGGCGAAGACATCATCATGGTGAGCCGGACAGCCTATTCCGACGGAGCGGAAGTCGCCAACAACAACCACGATGCAAACTTCCTGACATTCCACCGTATTGGAGGGTTCCGTGAAAAAGCAAAACGAACATTGTAAACGTATACAAAACAGATAGCCATGAAGAAGCAAGCAAGGTTTTTTTTATCCGTTCTCGCCATCTTTTGCCTGAAGTGTTCCCCGCCCGATCGGGCTGCAGAACGATTAGACTTGCCACCAAAAGCAGATGCTACTACCGCTGGTTTTGTAAGCGGCGAACTCCTTTACCCATTGGACAACAAACCTACTCCGGAATGCCATGCATCGACCCTAGTCGAAACGCCAGACGGCTTAGTTGTAGCTTTTTTTGCAGGTACATACGAAAGCCATCCCGATGTGGGCATTTGGGTATCCCGTATGGTGGAAGGCCAATGGGCATGGCCAGAAGAGGTGGTAGACGGTGTACAGAACGATACGTTGAGATACCCCTGTTGGAATCCCGTCCTGTTTCAACCCGAGGGTGGTGATCTTATGCTGTTTTACAAAGTAGGACCCAGCCCACAAACCTGGTGGGGCATGGTGATGACATCGAAAGATTATGGAAAAACGTGGTCGGAGCCCCGCAAATTGGGCGAGGATGCCAAGGTGGGCCATCTGCTTGGCCCCATCAAAAACAAGCCGATCCAATTGGCCAATGGAACAATCATAAATCCGACGAGTATCGAATACCCGAAGGGCGATGGTGAAGACCAAGATTGGCGCGTTTACTTTGAAATCAGCAAAGACCTTGGGCAAACATGGGACGTAGTAGGGCCGATTAACGATGGGGTGGAGTTTGACGCCATCCAACCGAGCATCCTAACCTACCCGGATGGGAAATTGCAGGTAATTTGCCGTAGCCGCCAGGATGTGTTGGCGCAAAGCTGGTCTGAAGATCAAGGACAGACGTGGAGCGAAATGTCTGCGATGGCGTTGCCCAACCCGAATTCCGGGACCGATGCCGTGACTTTAAGTGATGGACGGCAATTGCTGGTGTACAACCATTCCACAAAGCAAGGTGAGGAGCCCAAGGGAAGGAATATCCTGAATATTGCATTATCAAAAGATGGGAGTACGTGGGAACCCGTGATGACGCTGGAGAATGAGCCCATTGAAGATGGTTACGCGTATCCTGCTGTTATCCAGTCGTCCGATGGGTTGGTTCACGTGACTTATACCTATGATAGGCAATCGGTAAAGCATGTAATTATCGATCCAAAGGAGCTTTAACATCAATTATTTTAAATGATAGTGTCGAATTAAACAACCATTAACAAGAGATCGCTTAATTAGCATCCGATGGCATGAGTTGTTATACTTTATTGACAATGACTAAGTTTAAAACGAATAGAAGTAGAATCAGCGCCAGCCGGCTATGGTTGGTCGTTTGGCTGGCTATTTTATGCCAGAGCACGGCTTTTGCCCAAGGAAGTTCACCGGTGACACCAGCAACTGCGTTACAACGTTACCTCGAGAATGGTGACACTTCTTACAAATGGGAAATCAGGGATAGTTTGGTGTCCGATCAGGGAACGATTTTCCAGGTGTTGCTTACGTCCCAGCGCTGGCGGGAACATACGTGGGCACATCAACTCAACGTAATCGTGCCCAAGGAAGTAGCCTATGATGGTGGTTTGTTGTTTGTGAGCAGCGGTCGTATGCAGAAAGACAATCCTGCCATGCCCGAGTGGCATAATCTTGCGGAGGATGGCCTCATACAGGATATCGCCGGAATTGCTGTGGCAAACCGAGCCGTGGCTGCTGTACTCCGGCAGGTCCCCAATCAACCACTTTACAATGGTTTGGTTGAAGACGAGCTGATATCATACACGTTGCATCAATTCCAACAGGATGGTGATTATACGTGGCCCTTGCTGTTTCCAATGGTAAAAAGCGCGGTGCGCGCGATGGATGCGATGCAAGAGATTGCTGAAAGCCGTTCTTCGACTCTCATTGAGCGGTTTGTCGTATCGGGTTTATCCAAACGTGGCTGGACAACTTGGCTGACCGCTTCACAGGACGCCCGGGTGGAAGCGTTCGCGCCGATGGTCATTGACATCCTCAACATGCCGGTGAATCTTAATTACCAAGTCGAAGTGTGGAAGACGTATAGTCCGCAGATACAAGATTATGTAGCGCTTGGTCTTGTACAGGATATTGAAAGCGACCGCGGCCGAACACTCGCTCAGATGATCGACCCCTATGCCTACCGGCAGTTGCTCAATAAGCCAAAAATGCTTTTTATGGGCACCAATGACCAATATTGGGTAATCGATGCCGTGAAACATTACATCGACAGCATTCCTGGACCGGATTACATTCATTACGTGCCCAATGAAGGACATGGTCTTGGTGACAAGAAGCAGGCTTTCCAAGCTCTTTCGTCCTTCTGGGGGTTTACCCTACAGGAAAAACCCTACCCGGCCACCGATTACAAAGCGATTGAAAGTAACGGGAAACTGAAATTGAACATCAAGGCTACAAAACCGAGGTTGGAAGGCGCGGTTTTGTGGAGTGCAGTTTCGGAAGACCAGGATTTCCGAGATGAAACCTGGGTGAGCGAGGATTTACAGATTGCACATAAGCGGAAGTTCAAGGTTACAGCAGCCTTACCCCAATCGGGTTATAAGGCGTTTTACGTTGACTTGAAATATCGCGATGCCAATAACGAACTTTACACCCAAAGTACACGGGTTTTTGTCGGCGATAGTAAGTCATTTTTCATTCACTAGTTAACCCATTTGCATCGTGTGCATAGGCCAAATTTGAGACAGATGAAACCGGGAATCGGGTTATTTACTTACCTAATATTGTTGGTCACGGCGGTTTCTTGCACGGTACAACGAACACGGGTAGACCATATTTGGCAGCGTTATCACCACGAGCCAAAAACGGTATTGGTAGCCGCACACCGCGGAGCACACCTTTCCGTTCCCGAAAACTCGTTGGCATCGATCGATAAGGCCATCGAGGCAGACGCACATATCGTAGAATTGGATGTGAGGCAAACCAAGGATGGTGTGTTCGTTTTGATGCATGACAAAACCATAGACCGCACCACAACCGGAACGGGTGAAATTAAAGACAAAACTTACGAAGAACTAAAGCAAATCAGGCTGACCTATCATGGCGAAGCGACTGCTTATCACATACCCACACTGGAGGAAGCACTATTGCGTGCAAAAGGCAGGATACTCATGGATATTGATTTCAAGGCAGACGGTATGCAGGCGCGATTTGATGTTTATCAACAGATTGCTGAGCTAGACGTTACGGACCATGTTATTTTTTTCCTATATGACTATACTGAAATGGCGGCGTTGCATGCTTACGATCCACGTATCAAAATCATGCCCCGCGCATACGATGTGGAACAATTGAATGAAATCATAACATCTGGTCTTACCGATATCGTCCATATCGACGCTTCTTACTACAGTGATAGCTTGTTTAGCGATATTGCCCAGCGTAGTAAGATACGCATTTGGGCAAATGCATTGGGTACACCGGATAAAGAGGAAGCAGCCGGTCAAAGGGGGTACGCAAAGCTATTTGAGCGGATGCAGTACATCAACGTTGTGCAAACGGATTTTCCCGAGAAGATGGTTGAATTTATACGGGAAAAGTTCGAATCGGAATCACAACAAACCAATTGAATCAAATATGCATTGGATCTGTCGTTTCTCGTGGTTTTTGGCGATAATAATAACTGTGGGTATAACGGGTTGTGTCCCGGTACAGGATCCGCATCGCGATTCTGTGGCGGGCGTAATGAGCGATGTGGTTACACGATTGTATGACCAATTGACTCCGGCGGAACTGGATACCATCAGCAGTGCCTTCATACTGGGATTTATTTCGCCAAAAGAGAAAAAGATCCTCGCAACTACGTATTGGAAGTTCGAAGTGAATGTCTCCGCCGTGGTATCCGTGATGCGAGATAGCGCACAAAGGGAGACGCCGTTCTGGCTGGCCGATCAAGGGTTCAATAAAACCGAACTCGTGGTACGCAATGAACTGTACACCTATGAAGTGTGGCAAAAGGAATTTGCAGCAGGTGAGGTGGAACTAGGCATTAACGGATTCGACAAGCACCGCCCAGTCTACTTCGTCGGTGTTACTCCGGTAAATCCCAACGATATCTTGAAAATACGCCCGCTTTTCCCGCATGAGCAGATGATCAGTGTACTGGACACCGGTGCGTTCACTTATTTGGATTGGGATGGTCTGGTACTGACAACGGTTCCCAATGAATTGCGTGGCCAAAAATTGTTACCTACCATACGTGGGCGCGCCCGGGAGGCCCATGTGGTGGGAGGCTTTCGATATACCGATTTCCCATCGGGAATCGTACCTGACCAGATTACAATTACGCTGCCCGAAGATCCTGCGACCGGGGCAGTCGTACAGTGGCGCTGCGATCGCACGGTAAGCCATTCGTGGATAAAGTATTGGGCTGCGAGTACAGCCGATACCACCACCATGGAGGCTGAACGCCAGCTATTGGAAGACCGACAATTGCAGAATGATCGATACACCAGCCGTTTCACGGTAACATTGGAAGGGTTGGTGCCAGGCATGACCTACACTTATTTGGTGGGCCACGACGATGCGGTATCTGATACGCTAACTTTCAAAACTGCAAATGCGGATAATCAGTTTGCGTTTACATGGTTTGGAGATGTGCACAACGATAAAAATTGGGGTGCCTTATTGCGGCGCGCCTCCGTGCGGTACCCAAACACCGCATTCTACATCATTGCGGGCGATGTAGTCAATACGGGTTTGCACAAAGACGATTGGGATGCTTTTTTTGGATATTCAAACGGCGTGTTCAGTCAAGTGCCGCTGATGGCTGTACCTGGTAACCACGACAGCCAGGACGGACTTGGCGCGTCGCTTTATCAAAACTTGTTGACCTATCCCAAAAACGGCCCGCCGGGCCTTCCACCGGGCCTTACGTATGCCTTTCGGTATGAGAACGCCTTATTCCTCATGATCGATGTGGTCAGTTTCCCGGCTGCAGAGCAAAGGGATTGGATTGCCCGTCAATTGGAGGCAACAGATGCAGTCTGGAAATTTGTTGTATTCCACTTTCCGCCTTACACGTCGGAGGAACCGTATCCCGATATCGTCAGTAACTGGGTGCCGCTGTTTGATAAATACCAAGTGGATATGGTGATGAATGGGCATTTTCATTATTACCTGCGAACGGATCCATTAAAGGAAGGAAAACCTCAGCCAAAAAAGACCGATGGCACGACGTACGTCATGTCGGTTGGAACCAAGGGAAAGAACGAATCTGGTAACATGGAGCCTTACGCGGCAAAACGCATAAATGAAGGCTATCTATATCAGCATATCCAAATCAAGGATCGTGAGCTGGACTATGTATGCCTCGATTCGACGGGTAGTGTGCGGGATCGTTTTAGTATCCATAAATAATCGATTGCAAAACTGAATTAAACGATGAAAACACTAGCATTGACATTTTCTTCCTTGATTGCCGGTTTGGTGTTAGCGAATGGGCAGGTGGCCGATACAAAAGTAGCGGTAGTTGATTCGGTATTGGTATTCCCGCTGCAAGCCCAGCATGTGCACGGGAGCAGCGTAGTGGAATTGCCTGATGGCGACTTGCTGTTGGCGTGGTTTCAGGGAAGTGGAGAGCGTACGGCAGACGATGTGCGGATCATGGGGGCCCGCAAAAACAAGGGAAGTGGGAAGTGGAGCGAGCCATTTGAATTGGCGGATACGCCGCACCTGCCGGATTGCAACCCGGTTCTGTTTATGGTGAAAAATAAGCTTTTCTTGGTTTGGATTGCTGTACAGGCTAACAAATGGGAACACTCCATACTGCGTGTACGATCCACAATAACCTATGCAGGCAAGGGAGCGCCGACATGGGAATGGCAGGATAATATACTTCTTAAACCCGGTGAGGAATTTGCGGAAAGGGTCGCTGCAGCGTTCAAAGAACTTCCGCCTACACATAGTGGCTGGTCTGAGTATGCTCCTAGGTACGACAACATGATCATGGATGCCAGCACCGATGCCACAAAGCGGAGTGCCGGATGGATGAGCCGCATTAAACCGCTTGTAACCACAGATGGCCGAATTTTATTGCCTCTCTATTCGGATGGCTTCAATTTCTCCATGGTTGCGATTTCGGATGATGGGGGGAGCTCTTGGTTGCCCAGTTTGCCGATTGTCGGAAGAGGCCCCATTCAACCGGCGTTGGCTCAGCGAAAGGATGGCAGTATGGTCGCATACATGCGAGACTCCGGTGATGCGCCGACGCGGGTGCAAGTGAGCGAGTCTTATGATGGTGGAATGAGTTGGACAGCAGCCCGCAAAACAGCTATTCCCAATGGCGCGAGTGTGGACGTATCGGTACTGGCGGATGGTAGGTGGGCGATGCTGGGTAATGATGTGGATGACGGGCGGTATCGGTTGAGCCTTTACATGTCAGACGATGAAGGAAAGACGTGGTCCGTGAAACATCCCATAGAATATGATATGACAAAATTGGGTAGGTATTCTTATCCTTCACTAATCCAAGGACAAGATGGCCGGCTCCATATGACCTACTCGTTTCACCTGAATGACAATCGGAAAGCGATTAAATATGTTGTGGTAAAACCTTAGGGGGTTATCGGACCGACAGTATTTTTTGTAATAACTTAATGATGAAAAAATGAGACCTAATTTACTAGTCCTATGTTTGTTCGCATTTGGAATGTATGCATGCGACAAGCCGAAACATGGCAAGGGTACGGCTTACGCTGATAGCATTTTTATGCAGGATTACAGTGTGAAATATGATTTTGATGGAGATGGCGCGCAGCTATATAGGGTAAAGGCTAATCGTGATGGAAAAGTACAGTTGTTGGCATCCGATGGGCTTAAACACTTACGCGGCGGGCAGTTTTTGCACCCAGGTAGTGTAGTGACCGACAACACCTACCGGTTTATGTCGGTGAAAGCAATCGTGGATATAGCGCTTTGCAACGGTGAGTTCGTTTACCTCGATAAACACGTTGTCTTTAGCAATGCGTGGTCGGGAAGATTGTTCGTCGAGCACCAGTTGGAAAAACCCACGGTCTTTGCTGCCAACGAAGTGCAGGAATTCCTGGTGACCGACGGGATTACTGTACATTTCATTCAGGGTAGCGCGGTAACATGGAAAGGCCAGGTTTCGGGAAAGGCGGTCACGCAATTGGTCAATCATCCGAAAGATCAGGAACGTTTCTTTTTACTTGCTCCAGACGCCGTTTACCAGTTTACCACCACTACGCATGCGTTGGAGAAAATCCACGGAGATGAAGGCTTGACGTCATTCGATGTTGATGCACGTCACAACCAATTGGTCGTGGGTACTTCCGACGGTTACTTCCGTTTTGATTTGGGGCACGGTAAAGTGGTTGGAGAGATCCAAAGGAAGGTTCCGTGGACCGAAATCACAGCAGTGAAAGTGATTGACGACGCTCCATGGTTCGGCACACCTAAAGGGGCTTTCGTAGTTCGTCAAGGAGGTGATATTGCTTACTACGCGAGCCAGCGTTGGTTACCAAGTGACCACGTTGTCGATATCGCAATGGGGCACGACTCCTCGGTGCTGCTATTGACCGACGGTGGGCTTGGTCAGATCTGTTTCAAAGAAATGACATTGCATGACAAAGCGACATACTATGAACGGCAGGTGCGTGATAGGCATATCCGGAATGGGTTCAATGCGACACTCGTAGGCATGAAAAGCGGGGATTTAAGTACTGGATATTTAGGGGATTCCGACAATGATGGATTGTGGACTTCGTTATACTTGGCGGCGGAAGCATTCCGTTACGCGACTACGGGTGAACAACAGGCGCTGGATTATTGCATGGAGTCGCTGGATGCAATGAGCCGATTATACGATATCAATCCGGTAGCCGGCTTTCCGGCACGTTCTTTCGAACGGCGTGGAATGGGCGATACGCGAAACGTGCTTTCCGATCCTGAGCGCTGGCAACTTGCGGCCGAATCTGATTGGTACTGGAAAGCGACTACGAGCAGCGATGAGGCCATCGGGCATATCTTCGCCTTTGGCGTGGTGGCGGAGCTGGTGGATCATCAAGAAACGCGGGAAAAAGCTATCCGGCTTATTGATACATTGATGGGGCATATCGTGAAAAACAACCTCTATCTGGTGGATTACGATGGTCAGCCCACACTGTGGGGAAAATGGAACCCGGCCTATGTAAACGAATTTCCCACCAACGTCGGGGACCGCAAACTAAACTCGTCGAATATCATCGGCATGCTGCAGACAGCCTATCATTTTACGGGCAAGGCCATTTATAAGGAAACCGCTTTCGACCTGATCGACAACCATGGTTACTTGGAAAACCTCCTGCGCCCGATGGTCGAAATCGGAAAGGCACCGGAAGGCGCCGACGACTGGAGCCAGATGCTTTCCAGCGCATGGAACCATTCGGATGACGAGATGTATTTTGCGGGTTATTGGGGGTTATATCGGTACGCGTTCAATGATACACTTAAAGCAAAATACGGCGTAGCAATCCGTGATCATTGGGAGGCAGAAAGACCGGAAAAAGAGGGGGCGTGGAATATTTTTACGGCCATTACCGGTACCGATGACATCGATTTGGATGAGGCGATATGGTATTTGAAAGAATATCCGCTCGATCTGATCCAATGGACCGTTACCAACAGCCATCGAAAAGACATCGAACACCTAACCCCCAATTTCCGAAGGCAGACCATCGCAACGGTATTACCTCCTGACGAACTTAAGATATCTCGCCACAATGCCAACCGTTTCACACTGGACGGGGGTAGTAATGGTACTGGTGAAAACAGCGCGGGTGATATCTGGCTATTTCCGTATTGGATGGGTAGGTACCTTGGCGTTATCGAAGCTCCGATAAGTGAATAATCGCCGGGAAGCTCCATACAATTTCATCATTTGTTAATATAAGGATTACGTACGAGTAATCCTTTTTTCATTCTGTAAATCAGCTATTTGGTTCTTCGCAAGATGCTAAAATGCGCTATGCAAATGATAATATTGTATAAAGAAAGTAGGCATACTTCGTCTATTTTTGAGTAGTTGAATCATGATAATGCTTTTCAACAATAACGAAGCGTAGATGTTCAGACACTAACCGATTATTAACAAAACGATACCAATGACACAAAAGAATGGGATTCGGCGTTTGCTTTCCTTAGATGCTTTCCGGGGGTTTACCGTAGCGGCAATGATTATTGTAAACACACCGGGTTCATGGGATCACGTATACGCCCCGCTTCTACATGCTTCTTGGCACGGCATTACACCTACCGATTGCATTTTTCCGTTTTTTATCTTTATCGTGGGGATATCCATCACACTTTCCTACGGTAAGCTATTGGACGGGGGCCGCCCGAAGGCCACGCTGGTGGCCAAAACCTTGAAACGAGCCGCCCTTATCTTTCTTATTGGTATTTTCTTGGGGTTGTTTCCAGATTTCAATTTCGCGGAAATTCGGATTCCCGGCGTGTTACAGCGGATTGCCGTCGTTTTTTTGGTATGTGCGTTGTTGTTCTTATACACTAACTGGAAACAACAGGCCGTGATTGGCGGGGCTTTACTCTTGCTGTATTGGATAGTATTGATCGCCGTGCCTGTGCCCGGAGTGGGCAATGGTATACTGGAGCCCGGCAGGAACCTTGCCGCTTGGATAGACAGTTTGCTTATACCCGGCAAAATGTGGCAGGGCACATGGGATCCTGAGGGTCTCCTCAGTACCTTTCCAGCCGTAGTCACCGGCCTGTCGGGCATGCTGGTCGGAAAGCTTTTGGCTATTGATAGGGTGTCGTACGAACGGAAAGTGATTTGGCTTTACCTGGCTGGACTATCAGCTTTCTTGCTTGGATTTGCTTGGGGATGGGTGTTCCCCATCAACAAAAACCTCTGGACAAGTTCATACGTGTTATATACCTCGGGATTGGCTTCCATGATATTTGCGTCGCTTTTCTTCGTTATGGAGGTGCTGGGATATACTGTATGGGCAAAAATTGGCATCGTGTTCGGAGCCAATGCGATTACGGCTTACGTTATCGGGAGCCTATTGCCTGAGTTTTTAGGCCCATTGAATGATTGGTATGTTACGCATGTCGTGGAGCATGGGGAAGGTGCGAAAATGGCATCGCTGATTTGGGCAATAACCATTTGCTTGTTGACTTATCTACCTAGCTATATTTTATATAAGAAACGATTATTTATAAAAATTTGATGGAGGCAGCTGTAATCCGGTTGTGTTCTAATACTAACTAATAGCTAATTAAATACAATATGATGATTTTAATTTATACCTGAAGATTATGAGAACGTATGTTATTAACACGAAAAAAAAGCTGGCCCTATCCTTATGCTTTATCCTTGCATTCGGTGGGCTTGGCTTCGCTTCACACCCGTCGGTAAATATGGGTGTGCAGGATCGGGAAATCACCGGGACCGTCCGGTCTGCCGAAGATGGTAGCGTCCTCGCAGATGTAAGCGTCTCCGTGAAAGGAACGGCTATTGCCAGCCGTACGAGTGCTTCGGGCACCTATGCAATTCGCGTCAGCGGAGCGGATGTGGTGTTGGTTTTTTCTAATGTTGGCTATGAACGCCAGGAGGTGCGGGTAGGCAGCAGGTCGGTGGTGGATGTTTCGCTGGCTGTGGCTGAGAAGCAACTGGATGAGGTCGTGGTAACGGCCCTTGGTATCGAAAGGGAAACCAAATCGCTGGGATATGCGGTAGGAAAGGTAGCCGGGGAGGATATGGTGAATGTACCGCAGGAAAATGTGATGAATGCACTTGCGGGGAGAGTGCCGGGTGTAACGATCAATCAAACAGGTGGTCCGGGATCATCCGTGAGTATGGTCATCCGGGGTGCGACGTCGTTGAGTACCGACAATCAACCGTTATTTGTGGTAGACGGCATTCCGATGCAGAATACCTTGAAAAACGCGAACAGCAGCCGCGGTGATCGCAATGAAGTGGACTACGGGAACGTGATTTCAGACATCAATCCGGAGAATATCGAAAGTGTATCGATATTGAAAGGACCCAGCGCTGCGGCACTCTACGGGTCGCGCGCCGGCAATGGTGTGGTGCTGATTACCACGAAAGCCGGGAAGAAAAGCGACGGTCTGGGCGTTCATTTCTCCACGAGCAATGTTTTTGAGGTTCCTTACCGCTTCCTCGATTACCATTATAAATATGGTAATGGAAACATGAGCGGCGGCGGAGATACCTATAGTGAAGGCTCTGCGTATTGGGGAGGCCCCCAACTGGATGTTGGCATAAAGGCACCGCATTTTATGAGTCCGCTCGATGAAAACGGGAATAAAATTCCCATCGATTTGAAATCCTATCCAGACAATGTTAAAAACTTCATGGAGACTGGGGTCACTTCTGTCAACAACCTGGCAGTTGCAGGCTCGAACGCGCTGGGAACTTACCGGGTGTCTTATGATATGATGCGACACAACGGGATGGTGCCTAATTCCGATTTAAAGCGGGATGCCTTATCCGCCGTTGCAGAGTTCCAAATCCGGCACGACCTTCGGGTTAGCACGAATCTCAACTTTCTAAGGTCGTCATCCCCCAATCGCCCGGCCACCGGTCGCGGGTCCAATCCGCTCATGGCGGCATACAATTGGCCGGCAATTGATATTCATGATATGGAGGACTATTGGCAAGACGGGGCTGAGCATATTCGCCAGCGTAGACCGGCAGAAGGCATGGATAATCCTTATTTCCTCACCTATGGCTTGACCAATGCTTTTACTCGTGACCACGCCTATGGCAATGTGCGGGTCGATTGGTCGATAGCACCGGGGCTCACTGTGTTCGGAAGGATTTCGCACGACATGTTTAATGAAGCGCAAGAAACCAAAATTCCCTGGAGTTATTCGCGGATGAATAAGGGTGGGTATTTTCTGGACGACTTTGTGAATCAAGAAACCAATATGGATGTCTTGGCCACATACCGGAAAGCTGTCAGCGGTTTCGATATATCGGTTACTGGAGGCGTTAATTCCATGTACCAGCAGCATAAGATACAGTCGATGGGAGGACCGGAGCTTTCCGTCCCTGGGTTGTATCGGATATCGAATATCCCTACAAGCAATCGTTCTACTTGGAATAATACCTCCATGAAGCGGATATACAGTGTGTTGGGTACCGCTTCCATAGGTTATCAGGAAAAAATCTATCTCGATCTCACCGCCCGGAACGACTGGTCGAGCACATTGCCTATTGAAAACCGATCGTATTTTTACCCATCGGTTTCCTTGAGTTGGTTGGCGAATAACACGTTTAAGCTGCCTGAGCAGGTTTCGTTGCTTAAACTTCGTGGCGGTATTGCGCAGGTGGGTAACGATACCGGACCGTATGAGTTATACAATGCGCTGGGAATCGGCAGCTGGGGGGATTTGGTTACCAACAATATCCAAGACATCTTGAAAAACCCCCAATTGAAACCCGAGATATCTTCTTCATATGAAGCAGGATTGGATCTCTGGATGTTCAACAATCGGATTAAATTTGAGGGGACCTATTTTTACACGGAGAATCGAAATCAGATATTGAATGTGAACACGGCACCTTCTTCCGGTTTTGTAGCCGCAAAAATAAACGCCGGTTTACTTTCTAGCCGGGGCTTCGAACTTGCGTTGATTACCAATCCAATCCGCGACCGTAACGGTTGGAACATGGATGTAAGCCTGAATTGGTCCCGCACCCGGACAACCCTTGATGCGTTGACCGGCGACCTGCAATACCATCAGTTCTGGTCAGACAACAACGGTGGTGCCTATACTTGGGTAGGCGAGGAAATCGGCAACCTATATAGTCGCGGATACCTGCAAGTCACCGATCCCAACAACCGGTTTTACGGCTGGCCCATCCTTGACGAAAATGGTGAATGGCAGGCAGACAATACGATAACAGCGATGGAGAAAGTGGGTAACTGGAACCCCGATTTCTTGATGGGGGGGCAGTTATCACTGCGCTACAAACGATTTAATCTGACCACAAGTTTCGATTGGCGATCTGGTGGACAATTCATGTCGTGGACTTACCGGTATGGCGAATCCGATTGGAAATCACAACGTCAGCTGGATATGCTGATACCCGGCGGAAAATACAATTCAAGTGAGTTGGCGGAAATGCTACGGTCGGATCCCGAAAGGTATATCATTCCGAAAAACGGAAATTTCCCGCGCGTTGGCGGGCATACGCAAGAGACCGGTGGTTTCCAACTTCCTGACGGCCTATGGGATGGCGGGTTTATCCCCGGCGTTATCCAGCAGGAAGACGGGTCTTATGTAGAACACCTCGGCGAGGACGGTACCAATTTCCTTCGGATTACGGATATGTTCCCGTGGAGCTATAATAAGCAGGTGACATTCGATGCGGATTTCTTTAAAATCCGTGAAATTTCATTGGGTTATTCGATCCCCAAGATCGGTGGGCTCCGTAATGTCAATGTTTCCGTATATACACGGAATCTGATTATCTGGACGAAAGCTAAAATCGGTATCGACCCCGAACGGGCGTTTCGGGTGGACGGTGATGGCTTCCGTCAAGGGATAGAATGGAATAATGTTTTGCCATGGACCATGCCTATTGGCTTTAAGTTAAATGTCAGTTTGTAGGCCCTATTAAATTCACTATCATGGACGCACTAAAAAAATTGCATAGAATATTGATCGCACTGGTCGTTGTCAGCCTGGCATCATGCAGTGATAAATTAACGGAGACGAATATCGATCCGAATGTGGTTGACCCCGCTGTGGGCAACCCCAACATGATTATGCCCACCGTCCTTGCCACCGCGGCGACGGATTACCTAAGCAAAGGCTGGGACGTAACGGCGGGAGTGGTGCAGCATATCCAACACGACGGTTGGTTTGGAGGCATCAACACGTACGAATGGGGTCCCGAAAACTGGGCTAACTATTACGGTATGTTGCGGAATAACGCCTATTTAATGAAAAGCAACCAAGTGTTTCATCAAGGCGTAGCTTACACGATGAAAGCATTTGTTTTTGGAATGATTACCGATTTATGGGGCGATGCACCGTACACCGATGCGCTGAAAGGGGAGGAGGGATTGTTTGAACCGGTATTTGACTCTCAGGAAACTATCTACCGCGGTATTTTGAGCGACCTGCAACAAGCTGCCGAGTTGTTTGCAACGGGCGACAACTCGGGCTACCTGGCTGGCTATGATACTTATTATGGCGGCGACCCATCGAGATGGCACAAGTTTGCTAACAGCCTGGCGTTGCGGTACGCAATGCGGATTTCGGAGAAACTGCCCGACTTGGCGAAATCGACCATCGAAAGGGTGTACAGCTCCGGTGTGTACATCGACACACCTGCTGATGATGCGACCATCAGTTTCGTTGGCTCACAGGCGAGTAACGGCTGGCCCTACAATTTCATGAATGATGACACGGGGAGAAGTAACTTCAGAAGGCGGAAACCGGCCGAGACGCTGATGGATCAATTGTTGTCGACAAATGACCCTCGGCTCCCGGTTTGGTGGGCCCCCGTTCACGTACAGTGGGTGGCTGATGGTTCGCTGACGCAGTATATGGACAATGCCATTCGCCGAGACGGCGAACGCTTATCCGTTGTTTCGCTACCGGACCTCACCTTAAAGGCGGAGATTGATGCCGGACATAAGTTTACCCGCCATTTCAACCCGGCGTTGAAAGGTGCTAATGATCCGACCCTCAACACCAACCTGTACGTCGGTGTCCCCGTGGGTGTTCGGCTGCCCGACTACCACAACGGTAACCCCACGCCGGGCCAGGAGGTGGAAAACCAGCATGTTTCCCAGATGTCTGACCTATATCGCTACAATACGGATCAAGATATGTTAAAAGCTCGGATCATTTCGGCGGCGGAAGTAAGCTTTATTTTTGCTGAAGCGGCTTTGAAGGGTTGGGCGGTAGGAGCCGATGCTGAAACACATTATTATGATGGTATTCGGAAATCGTTGCAGACATGGAAAGTAGACGGCCAATATAGCAACTTCATTGCTGGCGATGGCGTGCGTTTTAATAGCGCTATAGCATTGGAACAAATCATGACCCAGAAATGGATTGCCAGTTGGACGGGAAGCACGGAAGCATGGATGGATTTCAGGAGGACAGGGTTGCCAGCACTGACAGCCGGCCCCAATTCCCCGCAGCCTGTGTTGCCCGTACGTTTCATCTACGGAGATGCAGAAGTCTTCGCGAATATTAAGAACTCGCAGGATGCGATCGATCGTTTGGAACAGAATGCCTATTCGAATCAGGCAAACAGCCAGTGGTCGAAACCGTGGATTGTACAAGGTACAGGCAAACCGTGGTAACAGTTTGCCTAAATTTTGAAAAATGATGATTGCGTTGAGGTTATGGGCCCGTTGATTCAAACGGGCCCTAAAACCCGTTAATGTTGGGAAAGTAGTTCCTTGCACGGCATATCGGAATAAACCAGATAAATCATTAAAAGTCACACAGAATGAAGTCTATTTTAACACTCAAAAGGGCCTGGGTAACCACGTTGTTCCTATGCCCCCTGTTTTTCTTCGGTTCGTGCACGAAAGAAGAGCATCCCGAAAGCGACTACACCGCCATAAAGAAAGGTTGGCTAATCGGGAATTGGAAACAACAGGACATTACATTGGGGGTATCCACCTCGGTAAACTTGCCTGATGGGACAAAACTACCATTGATTGCGGGTAGCAGTATGATCAGCGATCCCTCGATCAACGCCCTATTAAGTGCTTTGCTGGGGGGAAATCCTTTTTTGGCAACCGTTAACAACAGTTTCACATTCGGGGCCGATGGTGCATACAGCATTGATGGAGCGACGGATCTCATTATGCCACAAGCCGGAAAAACGGGGAAATGGGAACTGGAGGTATATGGGGCAGTTATCGCTTTATACCCGTCTGCAGATGTCAGGGCACCCTATTGGGTCAATTCAATGTACGAGAAGGAAATGAATGTCGGGTTGATCGTTAAATTTCCCGGATTAGGGGATGTACCGCTCAACTTGTTGCTTGAAAAACAGTAGCAGTTAAAAAACTAGACGATATGAAAAGATATTACTACTTATTTAGCATCATTGTGCTCGTGCTTTTTGGCTTGGAAGCGGGAACGGCAGCACAACAGACGGTCTTAATACGAGGTAGCGTCCATGACGATAGTGGGCCCATTCAGGGGGTTACAGTAGCCGAAAAAGGGACGGACCATGTTACGGTTACTGCTGCCGATGGAACCTTCGAGATCCAAGTGGCGACCAGACAGAGCGTGCTGCGGTTCTCTGCGGTGGGCTATGAGTCAACTGAAGTGATTGTGGGGGAACAAACCAGTCTCCGGGTCACGTTGGTGCCCGGCTCGCACCAATTGGATGATGTTGTGGTAACGGCATTGGGGATCAGCCGGGAAAAGAAGGCGCTCGGCTATTCCATTGAAGAAGTTTCCGGGAAGGAATTGGTACGGGTACCGCAGGAAAATATATTGACAGCGATGGCGGGTAAAGTCGCCGGCGTCGCCATTAACCAAACCAGTGGCGTGGGGTCTTCTGTAAGTATGGTGATTCGCGGAGCTACTTCATTGAACAACGATAACCAACCGCTAATTGTGGTGGATGGAACACCTTTAAATAATACCATTAATAATGTTTCCCAGGTCAATGGTGTGGATAATCGGGTGGATTACGGTAATTCCATCTCCAGCATTAATCCGGACGATATAGAGAATATTTCGATCTTGAAGGGGCCTAGCGCTGCGGCATTATACGGTTCCAGGGCGGGCAACGGTGTCATACTCATTACCACTAAAAGTGGTAGACAAGCCCAGAAACTAACGATAAATGCCTATACCAACACGGTATTTGATCAACCATATCGTTTTCTAAAAGTGCAATCAAAGTTTGGCAGCGGGCAAATATCTGCTATTCCTGTTTCGGTAAGCGGCAACCTACTTACAAATCCCTTCGGTGCTTTGGTGCAGGATTGGGTGAACGGCTATTATGGTGCTGAGCTGGATAAAGGATATGAAGAAGTGCAATGGAACAGCCCAGTGGACGAGAACGGCAAACAGATAAAAACGCCGTTGGTGTCGCACCCTGATAACGTCAAAAACTTTGTACAAACAGGCATTACCAGCATTAACGGAATATCTGTAGCTAATAATAATAACTTGGTAAGTTACCGGCTTTCTTACGCTAATATGCAAAACAAGGGTATTATACCCAACTCCGATCTGTTTCGGAATACCTTTAATCTTGCAGCAGACGTCAGAGCCAGTAAAAATTTTAAAATAAGTACCAACCTGGACCTGAGCCGTAATAATTCCAACAACCGCCCTGCCGGGGAAAGGGGAGCTAACCCACTGCAATGGGCTTACTCTGTTACACCCAGTACCGATATCAGGGATATGAAAGATTACTGGATGCCGGGACAGGAAGGATACCTGCAGCGATCCCAGGATGCGGCGCGGCTGGCAGCAAGCGGCAAACCGCCTACCTTTAATAACCCGTATTTCTTAGCCTATGAGATCAATAATGGCTTTATACGGGATCGGGTGTTTGGAAACATCAGGGCCGATTGGCAGATATCAAATGAATTCTCTTTTATGGCCAGGTATTCATTAGATAATCTGGCGGAAGAGCGCGAAACCAAATTAGGCAGAAGTTATTCAGAGGATCCCTACGGCGGATATGGATTAATGAACCTTAAAAATTTTGAAAATAATGCCGACTTTTTACTGACCTACAAAAAAGGGTTGAGAGATTTTAATTTATCGGTGTCCGTTGGCGGTAACCATCGCTATCAAACCGGGAGCAACGCAAATGCTTCTTCCATCAATGGACTTATTACGCCGGGGGTTTATACGCTTTCCAATATCGCAATGGGTAATCTCGTATCGTCAAGTTCCAGATTTGAAAAAGCCGTTAACAGTGTATATGGCTTATTGAACCTGAGTTACAGGGACTACTTGTTTTTAGATATATCCGGCCGTAATGATTGGTCTAGTACGCTTCCTGATGCTGCCGGCTATTTTTACCCTTCCGCTTCTTTAAGCGTGCTGTTAAATGAAATACTGGGAATGTCACCCGAGGTAAACCTGTTTAAGTTAAGAGGCGGTGTGGCTCAGGTAGGTAACGATACGGAGCCTTATAAATTAATGGCGATGTTGGAAAATGCAGGCACATTTGCGGGTGTACCCCAACTTGCTACCTCAGCGATACTGCAAAATGCCCAGCTAAAGCCTGAGATTGCGAGTTCGTACGAAGGAGGAGTAGACCTGGCGATGTTTGGTGGGCGACTACGCTTTGCGGGTACCTACTATATGGTTGAAAATAAGAACCAGATTTTAAGTACCGAAACGCCCCCTTCATCGGGTGTCATCCGGAAAAATATTAACGCCGGCCTGTTAAGAAGTAAGGGTGTCGAAATGACTTTTGGCATAACACCCATTGAAAACAGAAACCTGCGATGGGATGTTAACGTGAATTTTACCAGAAACCGGACAAGGTTGATTGAACTGTCTGACGACCTTCCTTATTTCACGTCGTGGAATGAAGCAAAAGGCGGCGCCTGGACGTATGTAGGTGATGAAATGGGAGATATCTATGATGCCCAGATCGTAACGGTAACCGATAAAAATAGCAAATATTACGGTTATCCCATACTGGACAACACGGGGAAATGGCAGAGCATCGATGCCGTAAATACAAAAAATAAGGTAGGAAACTATAATCCGCGTTTTGTTTTAGGGGCACAAACATCGCTTACTTATAAGGGATTCAGTTTGAGTATGACAATTGACTGGCGCAATGGTGGTGATTTTATGTCGCAAACGTACCGGTATATGGAAGAGGGAGGCCTTTCGCAACTGGCTTACGATCGACTGATCAACCCCGGCGTTCGTCAGGGACAAGAATTAAGAGATTACCTGGTCGCCAATCAGGATAAGCTGATTATCTCGGATGGTCGTACCATGCCACTCGTGGGCGGGCCTACTCCGGAATACAACAGTTTTCCCTTTGTTTACGGACCTTATACCGTGCCTTATGGCGGCGTGTTCATTCCGGGGGTATATCTTGATGATCAGGGACAATACGTAGAAAACCTGGGAGAAAATATAGGAGAGGAAGGCGGTACCAAAACACTCCCCCTTGCAGGTGCAACACCTTGGTCTTTTACCCGTACGGCTACATTCGACGCATCCTACCTGAAACTAAGGGAGATTTCGCTGGGCTTTAGCCTGCCACAGAAAGTTGTACAACGAGTGAAGGCGCAGGATGTGAACATTTCTGTTTTCAGCAGAAATATCATGTTGTGGACAGCAGCTAAAATAAACATTGACCCCGAAAATGCGTTTCAGCCCAGGGTAGGTGATACGCGGGGTGGTATGCAGTTCGCCCAAGGTATTGAACGATATAATGTAAATCCCTGGGTAATTCCGGTTGGTTTTAAAGTTAGTGTAACTTTCTAAATACTAAACTATGCTACGCAATAAAATAATAAAAATAGTCTGCGCTATTGTTTTAGCAGTCTCATTTTTAGGTTGTAAAAAGTACCTAACGGACCTGAATATTGATCCGAACGGCATTCAACCCGAAACGGCGAATCCCAATCTGGTGTTAACAAAAGTACTTTCCTCAACAGGGATGGCCTTTACAAACCTGGGCTATCAGGATGTTGCCGGGGTCATGCAGCATACGCAGAAAGACGGCTGGGCCGACGGGCATAATAATTACGACTGGGGACAGAGTAATGACTGGTCGATTTATTATGATATTTTAAGAAACAATAAGTTTGTATACGAACGGGCGGAACAACTGGGATACGATTTACAAAAAGGTGTATCCCTGGTGATGAAGAGCATGGTGTTCGGACTTATTACGGATTTATTTGGCGATGCGCCTTATACCGCTGCACTCAATGCGGATGAGGGAGGGAATGAAAATATGTTCCCTGTTTTTGATAAACAACGAGATATTTACCTCGGTATACTGGCCGACCTGGAAACGGCTAATACCTTGCTATCAAAAAGTAAAAACGAATACAACAGCAGTATCGAAGCGGCTGATATTTATTACCAGGGCGACCCGGCTAAGTGGCGCAAACTGGCCAATTCTCTGCGTTTGAGATACCTTATGCGGCTTTCCGTCAAAGAGCCTGCTATCGCAAAGGCCGGTATCGAACAAATTGCCGGAGATCCGGCCAACAATCCGATCATCACAACCGCGGCAGATGATGCCAATATGCCTTCATGGACGCCTGTATATGATGTAAGTGAAAGTGAATACAGGAGAATAAAAATGTGTCAAACGCTTGTGGAAGCCATGCGGGCCGGTAACGATCCCCGTCTGGGCGTGTGGGCTAAAAGAGTGGAGATACCTATTGTGATGGATGAAACCCTTCCGGACGGTACAGACAAAATTGAAGACGGCAAGCGGTACATTTCCCCGGATATTTTATCAAAGAAAGGAGTCACAGTAGACGATATCAGCCTCAATCCCGACTACGTTGGGCTTCCTCCGTCTTATACAGCCCCCGCAGCATACAATTTAAGCCCAGATGTGAATCAGGCTGCATTTAATCCACATGTATCCTGGTTGAGCGATATGTACAGAACATTTAATAGTCCGCTACTGAAATCGAGGCTTTTATCGGGTTCGGAAGTGAATTTCATATTAGCTGAAGCAGCGTGGCTGGGCTGGTCTTTGCCCGAAACTGCTGAAACCTATTATAACAATGCCATAAAGGCGTCGCTTGAAACATGGGGAGTAGGCGATGCATATGCCGACTTCATAGCCCAACCCGGTGTTGCATATGATGGCACTCAAAAGCAAATCATTGTTCAAAAATGGATTGCCAGTTGGCAGGCGGCTACAGAATCGTGGGCAGATTATAAAAGAACCGGCTTTCCTGAATTGCATGCCGGCCCTATGGCAATAAAAGCTGCCGTGCCGGTTCGTTTTTATTATATGCTCAGTGAACGGAATCTGAATAAAACGAATATCGAAGCCGCTATGGAGAATCTGGAAGAAACACCCTATTCTCAATCAGAAGGGGCGAATAGCGCCTGGTCAAAACCCTGGGTCATTCAGGGAACCGGAAAACCGTGGTAGGGGAAAAGTAGTCAGTTTCATCTCTCACACCTTTTAAGCGCTACGCTTATAGCTCGCGCATCAGTCTGGGGGAGATGATTGGCAAAATCTATCTAGGCAAAGCGTTGGCCCTAGTGGATGAGCTTGATCGTTAACGATGTTGAAATTAATTAAATAGTTGCAGAATAGAAGAAAAATGAAAAGAGTCTTGTTGAGTTTATTGTGGATAGGGGCGTTGTCTATTGGTTTAAGTTATGGGCAGGCTGCATTGGAAGAGGTTTCTCCCAAAAATGCCTTGTACCATTACCTAGAGTCGGAAGACACTTCTTACACCTGGGAGTTGAAAGACGTTATCAAGGAAGGTCCCATTGTGGCTTATGACGTGTTATTGACCTCGCAAACCTGGCAGGGGCACGTGTGGAAACATCAGTTGACCCTGATTGTGCCTAAGAAGGTTAAACGTAAAACCGCTTTACTTTTCATTGATGGGGGCAGTGTCAACAACGAGGGCGAACCCAATTGGCGGGATCCCCGGAAGAACGACGTAGCCTTGGCGCTGGCAAGTATCGCATTGGAAAACAAGGCAATTACAGCGGTATTGAAACAGGTGCCTATGCAGCCTTTGTATGGGGGCAAACGGGAGGACGCACTCATTTCCATGACCTTACACAATTACCAGCAGGATAACGATCCCACCTGGCCCTTGTTGTTTCCGATGACCAAAAGCGCCATCCGGGCGATGGATGCCATACAGGAATTGGTGACGAAACAGCTAAATAAGCGGGTCGAAGATTTCGTAATCTCTGGAGCTTCCAAGCGGGGTTGGACAACCTGGTTGACCGGTGCTTCCCAAGACAGCCGTGTGAAAGCCATTGCTCCGATTGTTATTGACATCCTCAATATGCCGGCCAACTTGAATTATCAGTTGGAGGCGTACGCAGAATACAGCGAGGAAATCAAAGATTATACGGAATTGGGCATTCCCCAGGCAATGGACTCAGAGAAGGGACGCAACATGGTGACCATGATCGATCCATATTCCTATCGATCGGTACTGACCATGCCTAAGATGATTTTCATCGGTACGAACGATCCTTACTGGGTAGTCGATGGTGTTAAACATTATTTCGATAGCATCCCGGGGAAGAACTTCCTGCACTATGTACCCAATGCGGGGCATAACCTCGGTGGGGGAAAACAAGCGTTTAAGGCGCTGGGTGCATTTTTCGGATTCACTGCTGAAGATGAGCCCTATCCGGCTACCCAATGGAAAACAACCGTAAACGGACAACAGGTATCTTTGGATATCGAGATTACACCAAAGCGCCTGAAAGGGGTGAAGCTATGGCGTGCATACTCCGAAGATCGGGACTTCCGTGATGAAAGCTGGACGTCAATGGACTTGGCCATGCCACGCACAGCGTCTGTTTCGACCACAATCCCGTTGCCCACGGATGGCTACCAAGCATTTTATGTCGATTTAATTTATAAAGACGCTACCGGAAAAAATTACAGCCAGAGTACGCGGGTGTTTGTAACGGATGGTAACGGGATATTATGATTCGGCAACGGCTCTTGTCGAAACTAGAGAGACAGGAGAAACAAATATCGAGAACTAAAAATGGCCAAGCAAGTAAAACCGATGGTGCATATGCGTATTTTCGGCGCTGCAGCGTTGGGTGGTACCCTATTCGGTCTGTCAACTTGCGGCCCAAAAGAACCGATTCAAATGAATTTCAGCGAAACCCAACTTACCAGTGCCGTGCAGGGGCACACCATCCATAATACACAGGTGTTTTCAAAGGATGGCCGCTGGGTGGTGTATGATACGCGGAATGACGACAACAAAATCGGCAGCACAGGCAGTATCGAGATAGTTAATACGGAAACTGGTGAGGTCAGGGTATTGTACCAAACGACAAATCAAACCGGAGCCGGACCTGGAGTGGGTGCGGCTACATTTTCTCCAACGCAGGATAGGGTGTTGTTCATCCATGGTATCCGCAATGCGGACGCATCCCGCCCGTATGGGATGACCCGCCGTACAGGCATTGGGATAGATATTGACCGTCCGGGCGAACCTATTTTCATGGATGCGCGCGATATTGTACCGCCATTTACCGAAGGTGCACTGCGGGGCGGTACGCATGCTCACTCGTGGAGCGGTGACGGGAAATGGATAAGTTTTACCTATAACGACTATGTGATGGAGCAACTGGCCAAAACGGATACAGCTATCAGCGATTTGCGTACCGTAGGCATCATGGTGCCGCATCCCGTGGAGGTTGGTGAAGATAGCACATTGGAAAATAACACTGGGGCATGTTTTTCGGTAGTCGTGACTGATGTTGCTGAAAAACCGAAACCGGGAAGCGACCAAATCGATAGGGCATTTGACGAGTGCTGGATTGGCAAAAGCGGTTATCGCAAGGCTGACGGATCATGGCAAGTTAAAGCCATCGCTTTTCAGGGGAATGTACGAGATAACGCGGGAAAGACCATCACCGAAGTTTTTGTGGTGGATTTGCCCAAGAACCCGATGAAAGCGGGTGATAGACCATTGCAAGGCACACCCACTTCACGACCCGGCGTTCCTCGCGATGTAGTACAACGACGCATTACCCATACGGCCCGTGGGATAGAAGGACCGAGGCACTGGTTGCGAACCACGCCTGATGGTCGTCTGGTCTGTTTTTTAGCTAGCGATAAACAGGGCGTTATACAGCTTTTTGGGTTGTCACCCAACGGGGGAGAAATTCGGCAGATTACAAGCAACGATTTCTCCATACAGGGGCCGTTCAACATCGATCCTACGGGGGGATGGGTGGCTTATCCTGCCGATAACAGTGTGTTCATCACAGCGCTGGCAACGGGCGATACGTATCGGATCACCGATCGGTTTACCGATGAAGGGAAACCGATCGGTGCACCAAATTGGTCGCCAGACGGCAATGCTATTGCTTACAACCGCTATATTGGGGCAGGTAACAATCGGTTCCTTCAGGTGTTTTTGTTGCGAAAGGCCGACTAGATTTTGTGTCCGTCGGTTCCGGTTTGATTTACTGCTTAATTTTTCGCAGCTTTGACTTATGCGGAAAAAATTCGTTTACAGTGCCGTGTGGCTCGTTGCCATCATCGGAATAATTAGCGTTTGGTGGCAGCCGATATTGTGGAGCTTCGTCGTTGTTGTTCCCCTCATAGTGATGGGTATATTGGATATCGTACAGACCAAGCAGGCCATCCGGCGCAACTTCCCTTTGTTTGGGCGGTTGCGGTATCTTTTTGAAAGTATACGTCCAGAAATACAGCAGTATTTTGTGGAAAGTGACACGACAGGCCGTCCCTTCAGCCGGATGTTTCGGAGCTTGATTTATCAACGTTCCAAGAAAGTGTTGGATACCACCCCATTTGGTACCCAGCTGAATGTCTACGACAATAACTACGAGTGGTTGAGCCACAGCATTACGGCGGTCGACTATTTCAAGATTAACGAACACCCACGTGTTACCGTGGGTGGCCCATACTGCGAAAAACCCTATTCCAGCAGTGTATTCAATATCTCAGCGATGAGTTACGGGTCGTTGAGCAAGAATGCTGTGATGGCGTTGAATGAAGGGGCGAAGATTGGCGGCTTCTATCATAATACCGGTGAAGGGGGGCTCACCGATTATCACTTGGAGGGTGGCGGCGATGTGGTGTGGCAAATCGGTACTGGCTATTTTGGTTGCCGTCATCCCAATGGTAATTTTAATCCAGAGGCTTTCGCCGAAAAATCTGTGCATCCCAGTGTCAAAATGATTGAAATCAAGCTGTCGCAAGGTGCAAAACCGGGCCATGGCGGTATCCTGCCAGCGGTGAAGGTTACCCCTGAGGTTGCGCGCATCCGTTTGGTTGAGGTGGGGAAGGAAGTCGACTCACCACCTTTTCACCGCGCATTCTCGACGCCGGTGGGATTATTGCAGTTTGTAAAACAGCTGCGTAAACTTTCAGGCGGCAAGCCGATTGGATTCAAGTTGTGTATCGGCCACCGAAGCGAGTTTCTAGCCATCTGTAAAGCCATGGTGGAAACCGGGATACAACCTGATTTTATCACGGTAGATGGAGGCGAAGGCGGAACAGGTGCCGCTCCATTGGAATTCAGCAATTCGGTGGGTATGCCGTTGCGTGATGCGCTCGCATTTGTTTACGACTGCCTCACGGGCTTCGGGCTCAAACGGTATATCAAAATTATTGCGGCGGGGAAGATTGCAACGGGATTTGATCTGGTGAAGAATTTCGCCTTGGGTGCCGACATCTGCAACAGCGCGCGGGGGATGATGATGGCGCTTGGCTGCATCCAAGCGTTGCAATGCCATGCCAATACCTGCCCGACCGGCGTGGCGACACAAAATCCCCAACTGGTGAAGGGGTTGGATGTTGCCGATAAGCGTGTGCGGGTAGCAAATTTTCACCACGAGACAGTGAAGGCTGCGGGTGAACTGATGGGGGCGGCAGGAATCAAGCACCCCGACGATATACACCGGGTATACATCCACCGACGGGTATCGCCAAACAAGGTGGAAACATACCTGGATTCTTTTCCCTATATACCGTCGGGAAGCCTGATGGAAGCGCCTTATCCGAAGTCGTTTGAATTGCTGATGAAAATCAGCCGCGCGGACTCCTTCCAACCGGATTTCTCGGGTATCGATTTTGTGGAGTATGCCTGGGCCAAGAAGCCGATGACGGGCTAGGGAGGGGATTAATATCCCACTCCCGAGCGCCGGGGTTGGCGGATGACCGGCCATTGGCTTGGTTGGCCGTCTCTTCCTAATGGCATCACGCGTTTTTCGCGATTTACCAATTCGGGTTCCTCGCTGGCTTTATAAGCAAGTGTCGCGATGAGGATAACATTCGATTTCAGATCATCGAAGATGAGCTTATCGTATGTGTCGAGATTGGTATGCCAGGTAATCGTTCCATAACCCCACGAGAGTGAACTCATCATGAAAGCCGGGATGCCGGCAGCGATAAACGACGCATGGTCAGATCCTCCACTGCTGGGTGAACCAGGGAAGTCGGTGTCAATGTCGCTCGTGATTTCGCGCGGTGCGGCAGCCATCCATTTTCCCATGAAATCGTAAGCGTGTAGGAAGCCTGATCCGTTGAGGTTGGCAACCCGTCCCGTGCCGTTATCTTGGTTGAAGACCGCTTGTGTCTTTTGCACGATTTCTGGATGGTCGAGCACAAAGGCCCGCGATCCATTGAGTCCTTGTTCTTCGCTCCCCCAATGACCGATGAGGATGGTACGTTTGGGATTGGGATATACCTTTTTCAGGATACGTGCTACTTCCATCATCGTAATGGTACCTGTGCCGTTATCGGTAGCACCCGAACCCCCTTCCCACGAGTCGAAGTGTGCCGAAAGGATGACGTACTCGTCCGGCTTTGTTGTTCCTTTGATTTCGGCGATGGTGTTGAATGTAGGTACGGTGCCTAAGTGCTTGGAGTCGGTTTCTACCTGAATACGTGGTTTGTGTCCATTTTCTGCCAGCCGATAGAGTACGCCGTAGTCTTCCAACGAGATGTCGAGCGACGGAATTTTGGTAGTACGAGCACCAAAGATTTTGTTGGAACCGAACTCACGCGACCAATAGCATTCTAGTATGCCCGCAGCACCCGCTTCTTCCAATATGTGAGGCAGGGAGCGCGCTGATACACCCGTTGCAGCGATTTTATCACGCCACACATTGGTCAGTGAATCGCGCTCGCTTTTCATTTTTTCAATAGATTCCGGCTTTCCATATTCTTCCCAGTTGTAATCGGGCCGCCCGGTGGGCTGTAACATGGAAATCATGACATATTTGCCTTTCACGTTGGGCAACCAAGCCTGGAACGCCAACGAATCTTTTACGTCGGGGAGTGTGATGACTTCGCCTTCAACCGCTTTGCCGCCTGTTGTAGGGCTCCAGGCTAACTGGGTGCCAGCTAATGTCTTAACCCGCGGGTATACCATGTCGATGTGTGAGATGCCACGGTCCCAGCCGCGCCATTCACCGAATTCTTCATAACGGGCTTCGATACCCCAATCGGCATATTTGGCCACTGCCCAATCATGGGCATTTTTCATTTGGGGGGTGCCAACCAGTCGCGGACCCACCACGTCGAGCAATTCGTGGGCGAGCGATTTCAATTGTGAGTTTTGGTTTGCCTCTTTAACGATTTGCGCGACGACGGGTTCCAGCTTCTGCCCGGGTATTTGCCACGCTGTTTGGGCAGTGGCAATAAATGGAATACTCAGTCCGAGAAGGAGTACAAAAGAGGCAGGTTTGCCCAAATAGCGCCGACTCAATGCATTGTTCATGTGTATCATACCATCTTGTTTTTATTGGTTAACTCATAATGAGTGATTAAAAATCATGAAAAAAGTTGAGAATACCGCCTATGTGGTAGAAATTTTACTTGTTAGTGCTTCATCAGTTATATAATTCCTGGTAATCTTTTTCGGTGGTACCGCGCGAAAAATAACGGATATTATAAGTTAAGTTTACCATAAAATAACGCTGCAACACATTGGACTCACCGTCTTGGATATAGGTCTCTGTGACGTTACGGTAGATGTTGTTGTTCTGCCCGAATAAGTCGTAGACATTCACGCTTACTTCCGCCCGTTCGTTTTTCAGCAATTTCTTACCGATAGCCATGTTCACCAAAAAGGTGCTGTTATCGTAGCCTTCGGACAAACCACTGTTAAGTCGGTGGTTGAGATCAAGCCTGTAAATCAGTCCTTCCCAAACAATCCATTTGTAGTTAACGTGGGTTGTTTGCGTAAAGTAGTCGTTGTCGAGTGTGGGGCGCAATGAATTTTGGACATTGTTGAACGATGATCGGGTCCAGATATTGAAGTCGATCCGATCACTGATATTGCTGCTCAGCGAGAAGCCACCGCTATACCGGGTGGAATTCACGATGCTCGTTTCGTTATTGACCATACCGGGACTGTGACTATGCCGAATGCCGCCATGCACATTGAAATTGGATGGTAGGAAACGGACGGGCAAGCCATAATGAAAATACGAGCCAATGTCCCAATAGCCATTGAGATTTATCGGTCGTGTAAGCTGTGCCCCCCGCTCGAGTATGATGCCGTCGGCTAATTCGATTGGTTCATCAGCGATGATGGTATTGTTAACCACGCGGTTCGATGTCGTTGAGGAATGGACCATGGCAAAAAAACTGCGTTCCGTTTCGGGATTATAACTGCGATACCTGAAGCGGAAACGGTTGCTGTACGATTGGTCAAGATCTGGGTTGCCTGTCCGCAAGTGCAACGGATTTGAATTGTCGATAACGCCCTGCAAATCACCAATCGAAGGTGCGCTGGTACCTGCATCATAATCAAACTCCAGATTTTTTGATTCGGTAAATTTATAGCGTAGCCGTACGGAGGGCAAAACGCTTCTGAACGACCGTTGTAAGGCAAATTGACTTGGGAATTCCTGGTCGTTTTTCAATTGTGCATGTTGGAATTCGGCTTCAACCTGTACCCGGAATTTCTTAAGCGCGTATTGATATCCGATTTCAGCCTCCTGCCTGAGGTAATCGCTATTGAACGTATTGCTAAGTGCGGTGTCGATGCGCGTACGGTTCCCCAGATCATCCATGTCGTATGTCAGTTGGTCAGAATCGTCGCGGCGGTTACTCACTTCATATTCCAGCTCCACCATCCCATATTTGCCGATAGGTTCGGTGTAAGCTGCACCCGCTTCCCAAGAAAACCCTTTCCGTGCCCGGACAATGTTCTGCCTGATGGTTTCCGCACGTTCCTCGGGATCGTAAAATACGTTTTCCGCATACCGTTCGGCGTCGTCATCGTTTTTGTGGTTGCCCGTTTCCAAGCTCAGCCGCAGGCTTCTTCCTGCTTTGGAGAAGCGCCTGCTGTAATAGAGGCGGCTATTAAAATCAATATCCGAATTGTCGGCATACCGATGGTTTTCGGTTTGGTTGATTGGACCTGAATCGGACAATGTCTTGCCCGAAAAAAAACTATTCCCCTTGTCCAGTTGGGCGGAAAAATCCGGCCGGAAGAGGATTCTGTTATTGCTATCGATGTTATATTCCAGCCGCATGTTAAAGTAATGGTCCCTATTCCTGCGTGTGTTTTCGCTTGATTCAGTATAGTGTTGACCGTTATCATCTGGAAGCACATATTCCCGGAACAGGGATGACTCGCCGAAATTCTTACGGTGGTTGAACAGGTAACTGGCGTTGAGTTCCACTTTCTCGCCCCAACTATCGGTATAATTCAAACCGATCCTGTTGGTGTTGATGATTCCGTTTTGTGGGAGAACCGCCCCTTGGCTATTGGGATCGGCTGAATAATCGACTGCATTGATGTTGTTGGTCAGACCGGTAACAGTCAATCGCTGTTGTTCGTTGAAAGCGTTCACGCTTGCGCCAACGATATACCGATCGTTATCACCGTAACCGGCTGACGCTTTGCCGAAGAACCCCTTTCGGCTGTTGGGTTTCGTGATGATGTTGATGGTTTTTAGGCGCTCGCCGTCGTCGAACCCACTAAACTCAGCTTTATCACTCATCTTGTCGAATACCTGTACGTTTTGGATGATTTCGGCGGGTAGGTTCTGCAAGGCTGCTTTGACATCGGTGCCAAAAAACGGCTTTCCGTCCACTAGGATCTGTGCAACCGCTTCGCCTTGCGCTTGAAGGGTGCCGTCTTCACCATTCATTCCCGGCATTTTTTCGATGAGATCCTGGGCCGTCGCGTCTTTCATGGTCTGGAACGCCGCTGCATTGAACTGGGTGGTGTCACCGAGCTGTTTGCCAACGGGTGGTCGCATATTGATGGTTACTTCATCGAGAAGCCGAGCGTCTTCCTGCAAATAGAGCGCACCCAGATCCATGTTTTTAGTCATTTCTACTCGTTCATCCGTCTGTTCGTACCCCAGGTACTGCAAACGGAGTACATAATCGCCCCCCGCAACTTCCTTCAAGTTAAACGAGCCGTCGGAGAGCGTTAATGTTTCGCGCAGGATGATGGAATCTGTGGCATGGAGGAGTAAAACCGTTACATTCGGGAATGGGGTATCGTCGTCCGTACTGCGTACGGTGCCTTTAAGGGTATATTGTTGGGCAAGGATAGGTTGAGCGCAAAGAAATAACAGCACTGTATAGAGCAAGTGTTTCATTAAAGTATATATGTTTTAGTATCTGCGGTAGGCGCACAAATATCAGACCGTCCGGTGGTTTAGCGGCCCATGTCACGGCTTCGTTATGTAAATGATTGGGGTGCCAACTGATGTCATCAACTTGTCAGGGTTTGTTTAGCGGGGTGGCAGGTGAGCGTTGGCCGCTACAGATAACAAAAAAATACTCGTACATTTGCCTTATGGAACAGCCGATAGTTTTGGAAGGTTTTGATGTCGATCATATTAGGCAAGATTTCCCGATTCTTACCCGTACGGTAAACAATAAACCGTTGGTATATCTCGATAATGGCGCCACCACGCAAAAGCCTAAGCAAGTCATTGACGCTATCGTTGAATATTATACGCAATTGAATAGCAACGTGCACCGTGGAGTCCATCACCTCAGCCAATTGGCTACGGATGCGTTTGAAGTGACCAGAAGGAAACTTAAGCCATTCGTCAATGCGGCACACGAGCACGAAATCATCCTTACCAAAGGCACAACGGAAAGCATCAACCTGGTGGCTGCATGTTACGGCCGCGCATTTGTTGGGACAGGTGACGAGATCATCATCTCCGCAATGGAACACCATTCCAATATCGTACCCTGGCAAATGTGTTGTGAGGAACGGGGGGCTACGCTAAAGGTCATTCCCGTCAATGATGCTGGGGAGTTGGATATGGATGCTTATCGATCGATGTTGAGTAATCGAACGAAGATGGTTGCCGTTACCTATGTGTCGAATGCGCTGGGTACGGTGAATCCGGTAAAAGACATCATCGATTTGGCCCATGCTTCTGGTGCTCCGGTGTTGCTGGATGCTGCACAGGCTATTCAACACCTTGCCATAGATGTGCAGGCATTGGACGTAGACTTCTTGGCGTTTTCCGGACATAAAATGTATGGCCCCACGGGAATAGGTGTGTTATACGGTAAGGAAAAGTGGCTCGATGCCATGCCGCCCTACCAAGGAGGAGGCGAAATGATCAAGGAGGTTACGTTTGAAAAGACAACTTACAATGAACTTCCTTTTAAATATGAGGCGGGAACACCCAGTATCGAGGCAGGTATCTGTCTGACGCATGCCATTGATTATATCAATGCGATCGGATTGGACCAAATTGCGCGATATGAACAGGAGTTGTTGGCATATGCCACGCAGCAGCTGTTGGACGTGCCGGGTCTCCGCATGATAGGTACGGCGCAGGAGAAGTCCAGCGTGCTGTCATTTCTGCTGGATGGTACCCACCCCTATGATGTGGGTGTCATCCTGGATAAGCTGGGGATTGCTGTGCGTACAGGTCACCATTGTACGCAACCACTGATGGACCGTTACGGTATTCCCGGCACCGTACGCGCATCGATAGCGATGTATAATTCGAAAGCAGATATTGATGCGTTGGTTGCCGGAGTTAAACGAGCGGCAGCGATGCTGTCGTAAGTTGCTAGTCTCTAATCGTAAGTCATTAGTCTCAAATCTCAAATCTCATAACGTGACCATAAACGAAGTACAAGACGAACTGATTGCCGATTTTTCTTTTTTTGACGATTGGATGGCGAAATACGAGTATATTATCCAATTGGGTAAGGAACTTCCGCTTATCGACGAACAATTTAAAGAAGATGGCTACCTCATTAAAGGCTGTCAATCGAAAGTATGGTTACATGCGGACCATCAAGACGGGAAGGTGATATTCACCGCAGATAGCGATGCTATCATCACTAAAGGATTGGTGGCCCTGATGGTTAAGGTGTTGTCGGGGCATACCCCACATGAAATCGTAGAAAGCGACCTCTATTTTATTGACCAAATCGGTTTGCAAGAACACTTATCACCCACTCGTGCAAATGGATTGTTATCCATGGTGAAGCAGATGAAGCTGTATGCAGCAACCTTGCAAGCAGTTGACAATAATTGATAGTGGATAGTTGATAATTTATCTAACTGTCAATTATCAATTATCAAACCATTTCAACACCTCTTCCTTGGTTGGCATAGGTATATCAAGTTTCATTTTCTTACGAAGTCCGCCGAGATCATTAAACACTTTGTTAGGATTAGCCGATTTAAGTGTTTCAATGGTAGTTAAGCCCATTTTTTGGAGTACGGGCACCCACTCATTAGGTATTCCCTGTGCGTTATAATCCGCGGTGCTCGCTTGCTTTATGGCTTTCTCGGGGCGCATCTGCGGAAAGAACAGAACATCCTGGATACTTTGTTGGTTGGTCATTAGCATCGCTAGGCGGTCAATACCGATACCAATTCCCGAAGTAGGGGGCATCCCGTATTCCAGCGCGCGGAGGAAATCGTAGTCGATAAACATGGCTTCATCATCGCCACGTTCCATCAGTTTCAGCTGCTCTTCAAACCTTGCACGCTGATCGATCGGGTCGTTCAGCTCCGTGTATGCATTGGCGAGTTCCTTGCCATTTATCATCAGTTCGAAACGCTCCACCAGTCCTGCTTTGCTGCGGTGCTTCTTGGTGAGTGGGCTCATCTCTACGGGATAATCGATGATGAACGTCGGCTGAATATAGTGATGTTCGCATTTCTCGCCGAAGATTTCATCGATGAGCTTTCCTTTGCCCATGCTGGTATCGGTGGGAATACCCAGTTGCGTGCATACGTTGCGGAGCCCTGCTTCGTCCATTTCATTGACGTCGAATCCAGTGTGTTCCTTGATAGCATCGTAGATGCTTACACGTGGATAGGGTGCTGTGAATGAAATTTCTTTGTCGCCCACTTGTAAGGTAGCCTTTCCATTGGTGGCAATGGCTACCTGTTCAAACAACTGCTCTGTAATTTCCATCATCCATAGGTAGTCCTTGTAGGCCACATAAAACTCCAACACGGTAAATTCAGGATTGTGGGTACGGTCCATCCCCTCGTTGCGGAAGTTTCGGCTGAATTCATAAACCCATTCATAACCACCCACAATGAGCCGCTTGAGGTAAAGTTCATTAGCGATGCGTAGGTATAATGGGATATCCAGCGCATTATGATGGGTAACGAATGGCCTTGCCGCTGCCCCTCCGGGGATGCTTTGCAACACCGGGGTATCTACCTCAAGTGCACCGCGTTCATTGAGGAAATCGCGAATGGCGGTCTTTATTTTTGAAATTTTAATAAATGTTTCGCGCACATGCGGGTTCACCACCAAATCGACATACCGCTGGCGATATCGGAACTCGGGGTCTGTGACCGCGTCGAAGGTCTTACCGTCGGCAGATTTTACCACAGGTAGAGGTTTCAATGACTTGGCCAATAGGGTCAATTCATTGACGTGGATGGAAATTTCGCCCGAATTGGTGGTAAATACAAACCCTTTGATGCCGATGTAATCGCCGATATCCAATAATTTTTTGAAAACCGTGTTGTATAATATCTTGTCTTCACCAGGACAGAGGTCATCCCGCTTGAGGTACGCTTGAATCCGCCCAGAGGCATCCTGAAGCTCAATGAACGACGCATTGCCCATTATGCGGCGGCCCATCATCCTGCCGGCAATACTGACATTTTTGTAATTAAGCTTGTCGCGTTCGTAATTCGTTAGGATATCGTTAGCGGTGGCGTTGACGTCAAAGGCTTCGGCGGGATAAGGGTTTATTCCCAGCGCTTCCAGTTTATTGAGCGCATCGCGGCGCTGTATTTCCTGTTCAGATAGTACGGTGTTCATTCAGTAAGAATTATGCGGCAAACTTAGATAAATTGTTTTTATGTGCAAAATAGCATTCGTAAGCCGACTGTCGTAAGCCGATAGCTAATCATTCATGTATTTTGGGCGAACGGTGTAGCGTTTGTCTGTTCCGTTACGTTTGCCTAGCAGATGACAAGATAACAGAGTTATATGGTTAAATTTTCGTACAGTTAGCTACATCCCGGTGTAATTGAGCGTATACTTCCTCTGTGAAGTTCCTTCTCAGCGGCCGCCGATTAAGATTGATAAATTTGCTTTTAGTTTTAATATGTTGCAATTGTTGTATACATAAGGGCGAATTTATCTAAGTTTGCAATGTAAATTCAAAGAGCTGAATAATTAGGAGTGTAGCCGCGTAGTGAGTTTCAATATCCGATACTTGAAGGGAAGTAATGCGTTCTCGTTGGAAAGCGCGGTACGGCGCTGTGCCCAAAAGGGGGATGAGCGAAGCAAGGAGTTTATATACAAAAACTGTTATGGATATTTGAAAGCCATTACCATGCGGTATGTGAAGAACGAATATGACGCTGAGGAGCTGACGAATGAGAGTTTTATACGGGCATTCGGCAAGATGGGTACATTCCGTAGCAATGACGAGGGTGAGCGTTTTGAGAAGTCGTTTCGAGCCTGGCTGGCCCGGATAGCCGTAAATATATCCATCGATTTTTTAAGGGCCCAAAAGCAATTTGTTGCATTGGACAATGTCAGCGAAGGTGAGTTCGATCAGCAGCGCGTGGAGGTAACGGGAAACCTGCATGTAGAAGATATTATGAAGCTTCTATTCCAATTACCGGAGATACAGCGTACGATATTTAATTTGTATGAGGTGGAGGGCTATTCACACGAAGAAGTGTCGACGTTATTAGGGATACCCGAAAGCACGTCCCGTACGTACCTTACCCGTGCGAAGAAAAAACTGAGGAAACTGTATTTGGCATCGATAGATATCACGGCACGATATTAAGTAAGCAATATGAGTGAGCGGGAAGAGCATAATGAATTAATCCACCAACTAGCGGAACGGCTCCGTAGCCACACCGTGCCCTATAAGGAGGGTGCGTGGGAGCGGTTTAGGGCGGCTCACGGTAGGCCCCGACGGAAGCTATGGCCTTATTGGAGTGCTGCTGCGGTGTTGCTTGCAACCCTTGGATCGTACTGGATTATTCGTCATTCAAACGAAACGCTGATGCCGCCTCAAATTGTACAGCAAGACGCGGAGCCCAGTTCGGTAGTGCCCTCTGAGCACGAAAGCGATATATACGAAAGCGATATATTAGACGGTACCGATACCGAAGTGGTAGCGGATCAGCTGGTGTTGCCGGCGAACAATCGGGGAAGGGAGCGCCAGCAGCGTCCGGATATGGAAGAGCGGTTTCTAGCTGAAACCGTAGTTGAGGTACGCGAAGAAGCGGCTGTGGAAGACATGGATAGCGCTCGCGGCATAACGGAACAGACAGCTCCGCCAGCGGCGGCTGCAGTGGATACCTCGTCAACGCTTAACGTCGAACCACATCGGTTGGCTGTGATGGTTGAACCGGAAGGATTGGAGCAGTTGGTTGACAACACCGGATCGGTTACCGATGCCAGAACGTCTCCAAAACCAAGTAGTGCTATGGGCAAATGGGATTTGGGATTAGTGGTCTCGCCTTCGCTTACGAGCGAGGCAATTAATATGGGGGGCGGCGTTGCGGTTGCTTACCGGATTTCTGATAGATTCGCTATCGGTTCGGGGATTTCCGTGGCCCAATTGGGCGTAGGCGAAAATCCAAATCATCAACCCCAGTACGATGCCCTCCCCAACAGCCCTTCAGCAAGCGACTACTTTAACGGGCGCGCCGAGTCGGCGCTCAATTACCGACGGGAAGTTTCACTGACGAGCAGTGTGGTTACGTTGGACGTTCCCTTGGATTTGCGTTTTGATGTGGCAAAAGGCTTCTATACGTCGGTAGGGGTGTCGTACGTAGCTATTCTGAACGAGCAACGGACAAGCCATGTGGTTGACCAGATTAACAAGAATACGTTTGCTAGTGGCAATTCATCAATTACAGAGCGCCTCACTTCAACCGAGTTTGTTTATTCATCAGAGAAAATTCCTGCTAAACCCTTGCGGGGAAATGGATATGCTGGTTTCATGAATTTTTCCCTTGGCAAGAGATTACCGATATCCGGTAAACTCTTCTTATCTGTGGAACCTTATTTCAAACTTCCTATCGGTCGGCTTTCTAAAGAAGAAATGGACTTCACAAACGGGGGCATACGTATCGTCACCGGGTTTTGACCCGGCCGCTATATCTCAACGGTGTAAACGGCTTACACAAGAGTTGGATAAATTCGATGGGTTGCTTTTTTATTTGGAGTGGTGCTTGCATATTAAAGTAACTTTATCTAAGTTTGATTTATCTGTACCTCAGCGTCCGGCTTTGAGCAATGACGTAGCTTGGTCGGATACCTAATGATCTACCTTGGTGTTTATTGGATTGACAATGCCGGCGTAAAAAGCAGGTCGGCGTATTTAGTATAGGCTCATGCTCCTCGGTTGTGAAGAGGACAGGTACTGCAAATGTAAAAGATGGCGAAACGCAACAGCTTGTTTTTTTTTCTTGGGGTCTTTTTGTTGGTTGTTCAACACGTTCCGATCGCCGCATTTCAGGGTACCGCTCCTGCGACCAAGGTAGACACGATCATTATCAATGACCTGTATAGGGATGCAATCTTATCTGTTGAGGAAAACCTGAAAAAATCGGATGACCTGATTAACAAGGCCTGGAAAATGTCTATTGATATCGGTTACGATCGAGGTATTGCCGACGGATACTACTATACAGGAGTTGTATACATGCGAAAAGGCGCAACGGATGTCGCCGGGCGCTATTTTGAAAAGGCGATTTCACTTTACACGCAGGGGCAATTCTCGGATAACCTGCCCGATTGCCATCTCCTATTGGGACAGATTTACCTCAAGAGCGGCAGGTATTATACCGGTCTCCAAAATTTCCTAAGCGGCTTGCGTGTGGCGGCCGATAATGGTAGAGACATCGACCAGATCAAGTTGAATATCCAGCTTGCCAGCTATCACAACACCGTGTCTAAAGATTACGCGGAGGCAATAGCCGTCCTTAATGATGCAGCGGAACTGGCAAATAAAGCGGGTTATGACGAGGCGTTTGGTTCTATCCATCTGCAATATGGCATTAGTTTTTCGGAGCAACGTGATTATGAAAGGGCATTGTATAACATCTCGTTGGCAAAACAGGAATTCGACCTAAAAACGACCGCTGAACAGCGGCTCCGCACACTATTGGTTGAAGGTGATGTATACGCCGCCATGCGCGATGAGCGGCGTTTGGCAACTGTGCTTGAGGAGGCTGCTGTGCTTGTGGATACGGTCGGTGACGAGGGACTGGGAATAAGCTATCAACTTCTGTATGCCACTGAACTCTATTTTTTGGAGGATTATGATGCGGCTCTAAGGATATGCGAGCAGTTATACGCGGCGCTGGACCGCGTAGATACACAGATGGAACGTCATCACATCCAGTCCCTTCATGTGAAAGTAGTTTATGCTATGGGCAATGGTCCGCTGGCCGATAGCCTGTTTAATGCTTACGAATATGCGAAAGACAGCCTTTATACGGCACATTATATTGGGCAGGGCCGGGAGATGAGCGAAAATTACAAATTGGATAAGTTTGAACGTCAAATCAAGGAACAGGAGTTGCTTTTGTCTAATACGCGTTACCAGCGATACGGATTGATTGCTGGTATCGCCGTGTTACTGACCATTTTGGTCATCCTTTATTTCCACTTTCGGGAGAAAGATAAATTGGCACATCGGGTAGCCATAAAGAATACCGAAATATCTGTTCAGAACGAAGTGCTGAAGCAGGCTAACAAACAGAACGAACTGCTCTTACGCGAGATACACCACCGCGTGAAGAATAACCTCCAAATTATCAATAGCCTCCTCAGTCTGCAGTCGCGGAAGACGTCAAACCCAGATGTCATCGCCATGATGCGCGAAAGTAGCAGCCGAATACATTCCATCGCACTGATCCATAATAAACTTTATGAACAACAAAGTATCAACCGATTGGATATACAGGACTATATTGAGCAGTTGGGCGCACATTTGCTGAGTATTTACAACGTCCGAAAAAAAGACGTGCGTTTTGAAGTAAAGGCCCATGATGTGTTGTTAGACATCGATACAGCCATACCGATTGGTTTGATATTGACGGAACTCATAACGAATTCGCTAAAGTATGCATTCGCTGGACGGGAGCATGGTCAAATCCACGTAAATGTGAAACGGGAAGGGGAACGGGACTACGAGCTCGTTTTTAAAGATGACGGGATAGGTATCCCGGAGGCCAAGCGTCAAAACACATCCGAAACGCTGGGGTTCCGATTGATTCATTCACTCACCAGCCAGTTGGCGGGTATTATCCAATATACGTTTGACGAATTCTCCATGTATCGTATCCGCTTCAAGGGGCAAGCCTAACCGCTGATCTGGTAATACCTGTAAATTCATGCTGATTTTGTTTCAGGTTAATATAAGATTCTTATTTTTAAGGAATTTTAAATGTATTACCGTCAATTTTTTTCCATGAAGCGTAGAGATTTCTTCAAGAACACTGCTATTGCCGCCGCGGGCGCAACAGTGTTATCACCTTTTCAGGCCGTGGCGACACCTTTTCGCCAGGGTAGGGAAACCCGTTTGTCTGCCGCTGGCCGAGCCAAGAATATTATTTTTATGGTTAGTGATGGCATGAGTATAGGGACATTGAGTATGGCCAATATGCTTAGTGAGCGTCGCGATGGCAAGTTATGTGCTTGGATGTCATTGTATCACCAGGGGCTTGTGAATCGCGGGCTGATGGACACCGCCTCAGCAAACAGTTTGGTTACAGATTCGTCTGCGGCCAGTTCCTCGTGGGGCGGCGGCGTACGCGTGAACAACGGGGTACTGAACGTGGCTCCCGATGGAAGTAGGCCTGTTCCGATTCTTCAAAAATTTAAAGCTGCAGGGAAAGCGGTGGGTTGTGTGACCTCTGTGCCCATCACGCACGCCACGCCGGCAGGGTTTTGCGTGAACAGTGATAGCCGATCCGATCAACCTGGCATCGCCGAACAATATCTTGGCCTTGGTTTTGACGTGATGATGGGTGGCGGGACGGAGTTTTTTAGTGCTGATAAGCGGAAAGACAAACAAGATTTATTTGCAAGGTTTGCAGCCACCGGTTATCAGGTTGCCAAAACCCGTGATGACATGTTGGCAATCGATGCGGCAGCTTCAGCCGCACCGGTTTTGGGTGTGTTTCATCAAGATGGACTACCTTATGCCTTGGACCGGGAAAACGATGTGGATCTGAAAAAAAACACGCCATCGCTTGCTGAAATGGTCGGTACGGCCATCCGTCGCCTAACCAAGAATCCAAAAGGCTTTGTGTTGCAAGTGGAGGGAGGCAAGGTGGATTGGGCAGCGCATGCAAATGACGTTGGCGGACTTCTTTATGACCAGTTGGCATTCGACGAGGCGTTGGCCACGGCCCTAGCTTTCGCCGAAGCGGACGGCAATACGTTGGTCATCGTAACCACGGACCATGGGAATGCCAATCCTGGATTATTCGGCTCTACAAAAAACTTCGAACGGGTAATTGGTTTCAAACATACGAATGACTGGGTGTTGCAGGGGATCGATCGGGACTTTACGGCAAATCAGGTTCGCGAGCGGATTGAACATGCGCAAGGTTATGCCATCAATGCAAATGAAGCCATCCGGTTATTGTCCCATTACGTCACCGACCGGAATGAAGACGGGATGTACAACCCTTACAAGCTACCCTTTGCCGAATTGGCCGATATTCAGCGGAAATACACGGCTGTGGGGTGGGCCAGTACAGGCCATTCGGGCGACCATGTGGAGATTGCTGCATACGGGCCGGGGAGCGAATTGCTAAAGCCGTTCGTACGGAACACGGATATGCACTACCTCATGCTTGAGGCAGCGGCGGTGCGTCAGCAACGGTAGTTATACGATCTTATCGATCCGTACCCAATCCATGCCTGCGGCGATGGCGCCCTGGACTCCGGGGTCGCCGTCTTCAAAGACGAGGCAGTCGTGTGGAGCAACGCTGAGTTGCTGGGCTGCACTCAAAAACGGATCCGCATACGGCTTGCCCCTTTCGGTATCATCGCCACAGACGAGCACCTCGATGTCGTCGATCAAGCCGATTACCGTAAGCGTGCGGGTCACGGTTTTGCGACTGCCACCCGAAACCACCCCAATGCGTACTTCGCCGATATGGTTTTTTAGATGGCGGACAACGAACTCCACCGGAAGGGTTTGTTCGATGAAATCTTCGAAAAAGATGGTTGATTTCATCGCGGCAAAATCAACTGGGGGTACGTCTGTTTGGTATCGCTTGTTTATCTCTTGTGCAATCAACAGTGTGGGCCATCCAGCCAGCTCGTCGATGATAGCGGTATCGAGTGCGATGCCGAATTTCTCCGCTGCCTTTTTATATGCCGCTTTGTGTGCGTGCATGTTGTCTGCAAGAGTGCCATCGCAATCGTATAGGAATGCCTTATAATCTTTTTTCCTGCCGATTTGGGTAAGTTTGTCGAGTTTTTCGTGTATGGGGATATCTGTTGTCATCTTTTGGTTTTCCGTCGTTTTTTCTCTTGGGCGATAAGCGAAAGCTCGCGCCCCGTCTGGCCAGCTACGGAGGTGTTTTCTTGTGCCCGTCTGAAGAGATAGGGCATTACCGCTTTCACTGGACCGTAGGGCATGTATTTTGCTACGCGATACCCTGCTGCCGCGAGGTTGAAACTCAGGTTATCGCTCATGCCCAACAGTTGGGCAAAATGAATGTGAGGGTGATCGTGCGGCAGTTGCCGTGAGTTCATTTCATCAACCAACACTTTGCTGCTGGCCTCATTGTGAGTGCCCGCCATAAATCCAATCCGGTCGATATGGTCGAGGCAAAATTGGATGGCAAGATCATAGTCGCCGTCGGTCGCTCCCTTGTCGGGTTGGATGGGGGACGGGTATCCATTTTCCTGGGCACGCTCCCGTTCAATCTCCATGTAAGCGCCCCGAACCAGTTTGGCGCCGAGGAAAAAACCGGCTGTTTCTGCCAGGTGGTAATCGGCTTGTAGCGAAGCCAGCTTGTCGCGGCGATAAAGCTGGTACGTATTGTACACGATGGTTGCTTTTCGGTTAAACCGTTGCATCATTTCGCGGGCGAGGTCATCGATGACATCCTGTATCCATGAATGCTCGGCATCGATCAGTACCTTTACGTCATTCTCGTAACAGTTTTGGCAGATCCGTTCGAAGCGTCTCCGGATGCGCTCGTATTCCAACTGTTCGTTAACGCTAAGTGGCAGCTTGGCGTTGATTTTCTCAAACAGTTCAAAGCGCCCCAGTCCCGTCGGTTTAAATACCGAGAAAGATATGCGTGGGTCGGTGGTTGCATAAGCGACGGTCCGTAAGATTTCATTACAGGTTTCGTCGAACGCTTCTTCGGTATCTTCGCCCTCAACGGAATAATCTAGGATGGTACCTACCTGTTGGTCCGCCAATGTATCAATTGCTGGAATACATCCGTTGATGGTCTCGCCTCCACAGAAGTGGTTAAAAATAGTTGAGCGTATAAGTCCTTTAATTGGCAGGCCTATGTTCAAGGCAAAGTTGGTCATTGGCGGGCCGACCCGCGTCAGGAAATTACTGCTCAAGATTTTGAACAGCCAATAGGCTTTATTTAGGTCACTATCGCTCTTACCCCGAAACGCGACTTCAGTGTTTTCGAAAGAGAGCTCGCCCAATCGTTGCGTTTGTTGAGACATTCTGTGTGCAAATTACGGGGCGAAATTACGTATAGTTGTTGTGCTTTACAAACTTGTTTGATCAGGAAATAACGGCCAGCCTCATAATTTATTTGTGTACTAAATCATATTTTTATGTACCTTTGCCCATTCAACGCATACAATGAGTGACGCTATTAAACACGAGTGTGGTATCGCACTAATTCGCCTGCTAAAACCCCTTTCATATTATCAGGAAAAATACGGTACGGCCTTATATGGTATCAATAAGTTGTACCTTTTGATGGAAAAACAGCATAACCGCGGGCAAGACGGTGCGGGGATTGCTACGATTAAACTCGGGGTGAAGCCCGGTAGCCGATACATCAGCCGCTACCGTTCGATGGCATCCAATGCGGTGGCTGATATTTTCGAATATGTGCAGCGCAAGTTTGCCTCTGTGCAACGGGCCTACCCAGATAGATATGCCGACAGCCAATGGTTGAAGGAGAACGTCAGTTTTACCGGCGAAGTGCTTATGGGGCACCTGCGATACGGTACGCACGGCAAGAATAGCATCGAGAGTTGTCATCCGTTTTTGCGGCAGAACAATTGGATGACGCGGAACCTCGTTTTGGCTGGTAATTTCAATATGACCAATGTCGACGAGTTACTCGAACAATTGTATGAGTTGGGTCAGCATCCAAAGGAAAAGGCAGACACCGTAACCGTACTCGAAAAAATTGGCCATTTCCTGGATTCGGAGAACCAAGAACAATTCGATAAATTCAAAAAACAAGGGTATAGTAATGTCGAGATCAGTAATCTCATCGCTGAACATCTCGACATTGCCCGGATTTTACGCAAATCTTCCAAGACTTGGGACGGGGGCTATACCATTGCTGGTATTGTGGGACATGGCGACGCGTTCGTGATGCGTGATCCCGCAGGAATCAGGCCGGCCTACTATTATGTGAACGATGAAATACTGGTGGTTACGTCTGAGCGGCCCGCTATACAGACGGCTTTCAACGTTAAATTTGGAGATATTAATGAAGTAAAGCCCGGCTATGCACTAATTGTAAAAAAGGACGGCTCCATCACTGAGGAGATGTTCCGCGAGCCGGTAGAAAAGAAATCCTGTTCGTTCGAGCGAATTTATTTCTCGCGGGGTAGTGATGCGGCAATCTATCAGGAACGAAAGCACCTGGGGCGGCTGTTATGTCCGCAGATCTTAACGGCGATTAATCATGATATTAAAAATACCGTTTTTTCCTACATCCCGAATACGGCCGAAGTGTCGTTTTATGGAATTGAAGAAGGTATAAACGAATACGTGCGGACGCTGCAGAAGGAGACGCTCCTCAATCGTGCTGATAAAATTTCGGATGAGGAGCTGGATGAAATGTTGAGCATCTCCCCCCGGTTTGAAAAACTTAATATCAAAGATGCCAAACTCCGTACGTTTATCACACAGGATGCTGATCGACAAGACATGGTACAACATGTGTACGACACAACCTACGGTATCGTACAAGATGGCGAGGATACAATTGTTGCGGTGGATGACTCCATTGTTCGAGGTACAACGCTGAAACAAAGTATTTTAACCATTCTTGATCGTTTAAATCCAAAGAAAATTATTATTGTTTCATCGGCACCCCAGATCCGGTACCCAGACTGCTACGGTATCGATATGTCCAGGATGGGCGAATTTGTGGCTTTCGAAGCCGCCGTTTCATTATTGTATAAACATGGTCTTGGGCACGTTGTAGAGGAGGTTTACCAGCAATGTTTAGCTTCTTTAGACTTGCCTAAAGAGCAAGTCGAGAATTATGTTAAGGCCATTTATGCACCATTTACGGATGAAGAGATTTCTGTTGAGATAGCAAGTATCATCCGTGGCACACATATTAAAGCGCAGGTTGAGGTTATCTACCAAAAATTGGAAAACCTCCATATTGCGTGTCCAGAGCACAAAGGGGATTGGTATTTTTCTGGGGATTACCCTACACCTGGTGGAAATCGGGTGGTCAATCGGGCTTACATGAATTGGGTGGAAGGGAAAAATGTACGGGCGTATTTCAGTGCATAGCGGTTGCTCCCGAATCCCTCCTAAAGGCTAAACAATCGCCTTACCTGTTGCTCATCAATTTCCATCTGCTTGATCATATCTTCCATATTTTCAAACCATTGGTCATGGCGAACGAAATGGAGAAATTTTACGCGCAGTGTTTCGCCGTAAATGTTCTCATTAAAGTCAAGTAAATGTACTTCGATGCTTCTGCTTACTCCGTCAACCGTGGGGCGCGTGCCTATGTACCCCATCCCATATACGACGCTTTCGGGTGAGTGGGCCACGTAAGGTCCTGTTTTGATGTCAATTGGTTCAATAATAGCCGTTTCAACGGCATATATGCCATAGGCAGGAATGAGCTTATGGCTTTCCTGTACTTGCAAATTGGCAGTGGGGTAGCCTATACGACGACCTAGTTGGTCGCCGCGTATAACTTTACCGGTCAGTTGAAACGGGTATCCCAAGTATGTGTTTGCAGCGTCGATGTCGCCTTTGATAAGCGCCTCCCGGATTTTTGTTGACGATACCGCTACGTCATTAATGTCCTGTTCGGGGATTTGCTCTACCGAATACCCATAAATATCAGCGTAATCCAGCAAATCCTTAAGCGAACCTGATCGGTCTTTCCCGAAACGATGGTCATAGCCGATGACAATCTTTTTTGTGCCTATTTTGCCAACAAGTACCTCGCGGATGTATTCCTCGGGAGAGAGGTTGGAGAAATCGCGTGTGAACGGTGTGATGATGAGGTGGTCTATCCCTGCATCGGCGAGGCGTTGCACCTTTTCGTCGATATCGCTGATGATACGCAAACTGTCGTCTTCGGGATGGAGAATGAGGCGCGGATGCGGAAAAAAGGTGAGTAGCACCGTTTCGCCCTTACTGACTCTGGCCGATTCCCGCAGGGTGCTTAAAATCTTTTGATGGCCCACATGTACTCCGTCAAACGTACCAATGGTTACCACAGCATTATCTAGCGGAATGAAATCTTCGAGGTTTCTATATATCTTCATCTGATGCTGCAAAATTAACGTCCTTTATACGCTTCACCAAATCAGGTAGTTGCCACGCATCAGCTACGGAGAAATCACCTATTTTCGTTCGCCTTAACTGACTCAAGTGTGCGCCGTTATCCATGGCCTTACCAAAGTCGTTTGCGAGTGAGCGGATATAGGTGCCTTTGCTGCATACCACCCGGAATTCGATGTGTGGTATATCGATGCGTACAATCTCAAATTCGCGGATATGTACCTTGCGTGGTTTAACAGTCACTGTTTCTCCTCGTCGCGCTTTTTCGTAAACCCGCTCCCCATCGACCTTTATGGCCGAATGGGCCGGGGGGATCTGTTCGATTTCGCCGATGAACAAACCGGCCGTTTTAAGGATCAACCCGTCGGTGATTCCTGATAGGTCGAACCGTTGGTCGATTTCCCGTTCCAAATCGTAAGAAGGGGTAGTTGCGCCCAGTGTAATGGTGCCCGTATATGTTTTCTCTTGCGCTTGGAATTCGTCGATCCGTTTCGTGAACTTACCCGTGCATATGATCAATAGGCCGGTGGCCAGGGGGTCCAGTGTGCCGGCATGCCCTACCTTGACCTTCAACGGTTTGATGGCATTGCGTATTTTCTGTACCACGTCGAAACTTGTCCAGCGCAGCGGTTTGTCGACCAATAGTACTTCGCCGTCGGCAAAGTTGATCGTTTGTTGTTCGAACTGTACCATTATACAATTTGCAGGCTATGCCCACTGAGCAGCATTGCCAAGATAACCCCACCCACGATAATCCGATACCATCCAAACGCCTTAAAGCCGTATTTGGATACCACACCAATAAACGATTTAATGGCAATAATGGCGACAATAAAGCCAATGACGTTGCCAATGACGAGTTGGTTGATTTCGATACTGCTTAGTCCATGCCCGTTGTCGAAATGATCCTTCAGCTTGAGTACGGTGGCCCCGAACATCATTGGGACGGCTAAGAAGAAGGAGAATTCGGCTGCAGCCTTCCGTGTGAGGCGCTGCGCCATACCGCCCACGATCGTACTCGCCGAACGCGAGGTGCCTGGTATTAGTGCCAAACACTGGAAAAAACCTATTTTCAACGCTTGTGCATAACTGATTTCGTCAGAATCGTCCGTGAGGGGCCTGTTGAACCATTTATCAACAAATAATAAAACCACACCGCCAATGACCAACATGATGCCTACAATCATTGGGCTTTCGAGTAATCCGTCGATGGCATCGCTGAACAAGTAGCCGAGGACCGATGCTGGAATAGCCGCAACAACTAGCTTATAATAAAAGTCTAACGATCGGAAAAAGCGGCGGTAATACAATACCAATACGGAGAGAATAGTTCCCAACTGGATCGCTATCGTAAATAGTTTTACAAATGGGGTAGGAGATACACCCATCAGCGCAGTTGCAATAATCATGTGGCCGGTAGATGATACCGGCAGAAATTCCGTGAGGCCCTCAATGATGGCCAGCACAATCACTTCAAACAACGTCATTGATTGTCCCGGGAGTTTTTAGGTTTTATTAAAATAGCTACCACGCCTAATGCAAAGCCAATGACAACCACTAGTGGCGCCAACGTAATTTTAGTAAAACTATAGATATCTTCTGTTCCCGTCATGAGGACAAAGCCGAGAGCGACTACCGCAATGCTGGCCAAAAACAACTGGTAATTCCGCTTGCCGAATACAAACGAAGCTTTTTGGGGCTGTGGGGTTTTCTTATAAGATGACATACGCTGTGATTATCTGTATAATTCGTTGGATTTCAACCGCAGGTATTTGCTGACGGCAAAATAGGTGCTTAACCCCGAGATGAGGATGCCGAGGGCGGCCACGACAACGAATATAATAATAAATTCAAACCAGTTGCGAAGAAATACCAATTCGGGGATTTCTCGCTGCCCCAAATGCAAGGTAAGGAGCAGTAATAGGATGGCGATGAGTGCGCCCAACAGGCCGTGTAATATGCCGTACCCTAGGAATGGTCGCCTGATGAACCCTTTGGTAGCACCCACCATTTGCATGCTTTTAATCAGAAAACGTTGTGAGTATATGGCCAAACGTATCGTGTTGTTGATCAAGGCCACGGCAATTACCAATAGCAATACAGTAAATGCCAGGATAACAATGCCAATCGTCCGGATATTTTTATTGACCATGTCGATTAGCGATTCCTGGTAAACAACCTCTTTCACCATCTCTTTGGCCGATACCTTTTTGATAAAGGTCTCAATGCTATCCGTATTGGCATATTCCGCTTTTAAATAGATATCAATAGACGATAGCAATGGGTTGTGACCTAGAAATTCGACGAAATCTTCACCCAACTCCTTCGAGAGGTTTTCTGCTGCTAGCTCTTTACTGATATACTCCGAACGCAACACGTAGTTGTCAGACTCAAGCTCCTTTTGGTAGGCAAGCACATTCCCCTCACTTACCCCTTCATTCATGATGATGTTGAGTACGATGTTTTCCTTTACGTAATTGGATAAGTTTTTTGCATGCACGAGCAGCAAACCCAACATACCGGTCATCAACAATACCAATGCGATACTAATGACCGTGGATATGTAAACGGACTTTGTTTTTTTTGAGGATGTACTTACTTCATACGCTTCCATCTTCACTTCGATTTGGAGGCGAAAATACTGATAAGATATGAGATATTGGCCATTGGATTGAGATTTTTTGTATTTTCGCGGTTCTTATTTAAATTCCGAATTCATGGATTATCATCATCGTGCGATTGAGAAAAAGTGGCAGAAATTCTGGGCGGACAACCAGACATTCCGTGTAAGTAGTACGTCTGAAAAGCCGAAATATTATGTGTTGGACATGTTTCCTTACCCATCGGGGGCGGGCTTGCATGTCGGCCATCCACTTGGATACATCGCCTCAGATATCTTCGCACGTTATAAGCGGTTGAAAGGATACAACGTATTACACCCCATGGGATATGATTCGTTTGGTCTTCCGGCAGAGCAATATGCCATCCAAACCGGCCAGCACCCGGCTGTCACGACTGCTGCCAACATCAAACGATACCGCGAGCAATTGGACAATATTGGGTTCTCATTCGATTGGAGCCGAGAAGTGCGGACCAGCGAGCCTTCCTATTATCGGTGGACCCAATGGATATTTATGCAGCTTTTCAGCGCTTGGTACAATAAATTATCTGATTGTGCCGAACCGATAGACCGCTTGGTGGCCCACTTTAAAAAACACGGTTCTGAAGGGGTAGATGCCGTTTGCGACGAAGACGTTCGTTCGTTTACCGCCGACGAGTGGAATGCGTTTGCACCAGAAGAGCAACAGCGCGAGTTGCTGAAGTACCGACTGGCCTATTTGCGTGAAAGTACGGTAAATTGGTGTGCGGCATTGGGTACGGTATTGGCCAATGATGAAGTTGTCAATGGCGTTTCCGAACGGGGCGGATACCCCGTGGAACAAAAGAAAATGATGCAGTGGAGCATGCGGATCACTGCGTATGCAGAAAGGCTGTTAAGTGGTTTGGAAACCATTGACTGGCCGGAGCCGTTGGTAGAGATGCAACGTAATTGGATTGGCAAAAGCGTAGGTGCGAACGTACGGTTCCCCGTCCCGGTATTGGGCGAGGATCAAGCCATCGAAGTATTTACCACGCGGGTCGACACCATTTATGGTGTAAATGCACTGGTGCTCGCCCCCGAGCACGAGTGGGTGGAGCAACTGACAACCGAGGAATACCGTGCTGATGTAGCCAATTACATCGTGCAAACGAAAAAGAAATCCGAACTCGACCGTATGGCTGATGCCCGGTCGGTATCAGGAGCATTTACGGGCAGCCATGCCGTGCACCCACTTACTGGTGACGAGGTGCCGATATGGATTGCCGATTATGTATTGGCAGGCTATGGTACCGGAGCCGTGATGGCCGTGCCGTCAGGCGACCAACGCGACTACCTGTTTTCCACCCATTTCGGTTTGCCCATCATCCCGATTTCGGACGCGCAGCAACTGGACGAACAAGCCGACCCTACGAAAGCGGGTCGCTACATCAATTCGGGCATCATCAATGGGATGACCTATCACGAAGCCGTAGAAACGTTGATTGCCAAGCTCAGCTCCATCGGTGCCGGCGAGGCTACGGTCACCTATCGGATGCGCGATGCGGTGTTTGGCAGACAACGATATTGGGGCGAACCGGTGCCCGTGTATTTTAAAAATGGGCTGCCTAATTTGATTGATAAAGGCGACTTACCGTTACTATTGCCCGAGGTGGATAAATATCTACCTACGGAAACCGGCGAACCGCCATTGGGGCGCGCAACCCGCTGGAAATACCGGGATGAGCACGCGTATGAGCTTAGCACGATGCCCGGTTGGGCCGGTTCCAGTTGGTATTGGTACCGGTATATGGACGCAGCCAATGACGCCGCCTTCGTGTCCAAAGAAGCGGTTGATTATTGGCGAGACGTTGATTTATACATTGGCGGCTCTGAGCATGCTACGGGGCACCTGTTATATAGCCGCTTTTGGAATAAGTTTTTGAAAGATATGGGGTATGTTCCCGAAGAGGAGCCCTTCAAGAAACTGATTAATCAGGGGATGATTCAGGGGCGCAGTAATTTTGTGTACCGGGTGCTGGATGGTGAAGGGCGGGGCACCAACAGGTTTGTCTCGTACGGGTTAAAGCACGGGTACCCAACGATTGCGCTTCATGTAGACGTGAATATCGTAAGTAACGATGTGCTCGACTTGGAAAAATTCCGGCAGTTCCGGCCAGATTTCGCAGACGCGGAGTTCATCCTCGAAGACGGGAAATACATCTGCGGCCACGAAGTGGAGAAAATGTCGAAATCCAAATACAATGTGGTGAACCCGGATGACATTATTGAACAGTATGGGGCAGACACGTTGCGTATGTATGAGATGTTCCTTGGACCACTGGAGCAGAGCAAGCCCTGGAATACGAATGGCATTGAAGGGGTTTATAAGTTTCTCCGCAAGTTCTGGAAGCTGTTTCACGGCGCGGACGGTGGTTTTGCCGTGAGTGATGACCAGCCTAGCAAAGCCGAACTGAAGGCACTACACAAGATCATCAAGAAAGTGGAAGACGATATCGAGCGCTTTTCGTTCAATACGTCGGTGTCTTCTTTTATGATTTGCGTAAATGAGCTTACCGACCTGAAGTGCAACAAGCGGGCCATCTTGCAAGAACTATGCGCGGTATTGCATCCCTATGCACCGCACATTACCGAAGAACTGTGGGCGTTGTTGGGCAACACGGCAGGAACGTTGTCTTATGCCACTTACCCGACTTTCAACCCGGAATACTTGGTTGAGGACGAATTTGCTTATCCGATTTCGGTGAACGGCAAAACCAGATTGAACCTGACGCTGCCGCTTAACTTGGAGCAGGCCGACGTAGAAAAAGCGGTACTTGCCAACGAAGACGTGCAGCGTTATCTGGACGGTAAGCCCGTCCGGAAAGTGATCTATGTGAAGGGTCGGATCGTGAATGTGGTGGTTTAATGAAAAGGGAATAACCAAATTTTACACATATGAATAGAACATCCATTCTTGTAGGGGCTTTCCTGCTGTTTATTTTCAGTGTGGAGGCCCAAACCAAACGCTTGGACCTGCAACAGTCGCTGGGCCAAAAGCCATCGTTGACCAAACCCATTAACCAGATCCTTGGTTGGACTGACACCCAGCATTATATCGAACATGATGCACAAAACCAGCAACGCTACCAAGTGCATGTAATAACAGGTGAACGGAGCCCTTATACGCCACCGCCGATCAGCGATGTAGAAGTCTATGTTGAAAACAACGACATTTTCATCCGCCAAGGCTCCAAAACCCCACGGCAACTGACGCGGTCGCCCGCAGACGAAGAGAAGAATCCCACCCTGTCGCCCGATAACCAATACGTCGCGTTCACTAGGAACAACGACCTATATACGGTGAACGTGTCCGATGGCCGCGAAATACGGTATACGGCAGATGCTACGGACGTCATTTACAATGGATGGGCGTCGTGGGTATATTACGAAGAGATTTTGGGCCGTAGCTCGCACTATCGTGCATTTTGGTGGGCACCCGACAGCGAAACGCTGGCTTTTATGCGGTTCGACGATACACAGGTGCCCATGTTTCCCATATACGGGTCTACCGGTCAGCATGGTTACCTTGAACAAACCCGATATCCTAAAGCGGGAGATCCGAACCCGGAAGTAAAGGTAGGCTTTGTGCCCGTTGAAGGTGGCGACGTGGTTTGGGCCGATTTCAATGCGGAAGATGACCAGTATTTCGGCCAGCCCTATTGGAGTTTTGACAGCGGCAACCTAATGGTGCAATGGATGAACCGCGACCAAACTAACCTCAAATTCTACCAAGTAGATCCCAGAACAGGCGTGAAGCAGGAAATCTACGACGAACACCAAGAGGCGTGGATCGACCTCAGCCATGAAGAACGCATCACGTACCTGAAGGACAACAAACATTACATCCTGAAGAGCGATAAATCCGGTTGGGCGCACTACTACCTTTACACACTTGACGGTACACTGGTAAACCCGATTACGCAAGGTAAATGGCAGGTGTCTTCCTTGGAGCTGGTCGATGAGAAAAAGAAAGTGATTTATTTCAGTGCCCGCAAGGAACATTCGGCCACGCTGGACCTCTATCGCGTTGACTATAACGGAAAAAACCTCAAGCGGCTCACTTTTGGTGATTATACCCATCAGGTAACGGTGTCGCCTGACGGTGAATATTTCATTACGACATATACTAATGTTAGTACGCCACCCAAAGTTGCATTATTAGATAACAAGGGAAAGCTCATCAAGGAACTGGCGGATAGTAAGGCGGATGATTTTGACGACTATATCTATGCCAAAACTGAGCTGATAGATATCCCTACGCCGGATAGCTATGCGCTGCCCGCTACGATCACTTGGCCGACGGACTTTGATGAAACCAAGCCCCATCCGGTTATTTTCAGCATCTACGGTGGGCCCGATGCCGGCTCTGTTCGGAACACCTGGAAAGGTACAGCTAACCAACATTGGGCAAATGAAGGCATCATCCAGATTACGGTCGATCACCGCGCATCCGGCCATTTTGGCAAGGAAGGGGTGGCGCTGATGCACCGCAACCTCGGGCATTGGGAGATGGTAGATTACATCACGGCCGCGAAGTGGTTAAAAAGTAAACCTTGGGTAGCGAAGGACAAATTGCTTATTACCGGTCACAGCTATGGCGGGTATATGACCTGTTTGGCGCTGACCAAAGGTGCGGACTATTTCGATTACGGCATTGCCGGTGCACCGGTTACCAGTTGGGAGCTTTACGACACGCATTATACAGAGCGGTATATGGATACCCCACAGGATAATCCCGAAGGGTATAAGAATGGCTCGGTGTTGACCTATGCCGACCAATATAAAGGTGTATTACGCATCTTGCATGGCGACATGGACGATAATGTGCACATGCAGAATACCATCCAATTGGTCGATGCCCTCACCGACAGGGATAAGCATTTCGAACTAATGATTTATCCGGGAAGCCGTCATGGTTTTTCGCGCGAGAAATCTGCTTATGACCGAAAGGAAAGATATCGGTTCTATTACCAATATTTGTTAGAGAAATCGGTACCCGAAGCGTTACGGTAAGGCGTTTAGATCCAGCCTTTTTCAACCGCTAGCGATACCAACTCGATCAAGCTGCGTGCTTGGGTTTTGCGTAGGATGTTTTTACGGTGGGTCGCCACGGTGAGCGGGCTGATAAACAGGGTGCCTGAAATCTCGTCGGTCGTTTTGCTTTGCGCCAATAGTTTCAATATTTCCAATTCCCTGCTGGTCAGTTCGATTTCATCGGCAGCTGTGGTTGGCCGATGGCTGGCATGGAGAAATTTCTTCCGGGCGTGTACGAGCGATAGGTTCAGTGTGACCAACAATTGGTCCTTGTTGAACGGTTTGATTAAGTAAGCGTAAGGAGAGATCAATTCGGCCCTTTTCAGTGTGCTTAGATCGCTGTACGCCGTTAAGAAAACCACGGGTGTGATGTCTTGTACCACGTTTTCGATAAAAGTGATGCCGTCGATTTCGTGGTTTAGGTTAATGTCGCACAGCACGATGTCAAATGCATGTTCCCCGAAGAAAGTTTTTGCGGTTTCGGGATCCGTGGCAATTTCTACCTCGTAGCCGTTCTCTTCGAGGTGGAGTTGGATGCTGTTGGCAATGATGATTTCATCTTCCAGGATTAGGACTTTTTTGTTCATACAACAACTATTTTTGGGAGATCACATATAAACATCGCACCACCGTCGTCTCGAAGCGTTAAGGTGCCTTTCAGCTCGCGGGCGAGGTTTTTAACAAGGTTGACTCCCTTTTTCTTCCCCTTGTTTGCGTCGGTACTTCCGAACCCCTTCCCATTATCGCGGTAAATGAATGTTAAACGGTCGTTTTCTTCGCGGAGCGATATTTGAATGCGTTTTGCGTCTTTATGCCCTTCGAAGGCATGTTTTATCGAGTTGGTGATTAGTTCGTTAATAATCAATCCAAGATGGGTCAATTTATTCACGGGGAAATAAATCGGTTCGACATTGATTTCCAGTTCAATGGAGAGTCCCGAGAACACGATGAGGTCTTTTGCCAGATCGCCGATGAACTGGTCGGTCCGGATGTTGTTTCCAGCATCTTTTTGGTTGAGGATATCGTGGATTTTCGAAACCGTGAATACCCGGGACTGTAACAGCCTTAGTTTGTCTTGAATGCCCGTGTCTTCGATTTCAAAGCTTTGGATATCAATCAGGCTCGTAATCAGTTGTAGGTTGTTCTTCACACGGTGGTTCAGCTCTTGCATCAAAAAGCCGATGTTTTCCTTTTGCCGCTGTGTCGTTTCTAGCGAAGCATTTAGCGCACGGTTCGTTTGGCGCAATTCTTCGGTTCGTACGCTGACCATGTGGGACAACCTCAGGTTTGTTTTTTTCTGCTGGTAGTTTTTATAGACGAAGGTACCAGTGATAACTAGTGCAAGCAAAACGCCTGCTGTGAGTCGAAACCAGAGAGAGGCATACCAAGGCGATTGGATAACGACGGTTATCTTATCGGGAGCACCCCAAATGAGCTCGTTATTGCTGCCCATTACCACGAAGGTGTATGTGCCGGGGTCAAGGTTGGTATAGGTGGTCGATCGGTTTTGCGTAATGGGCCGCCACGTCTTATCAAAGCCCTCAAGCATAAACCGGTATCGGTTTTTCTTTGCCCAAAGGTAATTAAGGCTCACGAAGTCGAAGGTAATTACATTCTCGTTGTGCGAGAAGACCAGCGTATCGGTATACGGTATGTTTTTCTGAAGGGGCATGCCGAACAGCTGGATATCTTCGATTAGCGTTCTCCCGACCTGTTTGTTTGCGTAGATACTATCCGGATGGAACATGTTGAAGCCGTTCATCCCACCAAAATAGAAATACCCCAACGAGTCTGTGTATCCGGCTTTACCATTGAATTCATTATTCTGCAGACCATCGTCTTCCGTGTAGTTTTTGAACGTCCGGTGCTGGTGGTCCAGCACGGCGATGCCGAAGTTGGTCGATACCCAAATATTACCCTGCTGGTCGGATTCCACGCTATAAATAAAATCGTTGGGCAACCCTGCCTGTTGCGTGTATGCGGTCACTTTGCCCGTTTTGGGGTCGACACAGTTCAGTCCTTTGGCTGTACCCACCCAAATATTATGGTAAGGGTCTTCGGTGATGGCAAACACGCGCTCGTTAGACAGTGAGTCGTAATAAACCGACTGGTTGCCGCGAATGCAATAGAGGCCTTCGTCGCTACCGATCCAGATAGCGCCCGACGAATCAATGAAACTGGTTCGGGAGCGGACAAGTTGCTGGCCGTGTATCTCACGCGGGGTGACCCCGTAATCGTGCACGTTGAGTGCATAAATGCCGCTTGACCACGTGTGGACCCAAATTGTATCGGGAGAGATGGGTGTCAGCTGGATGATGTCTTTGTCGGCAAAAGGTAAGGGGACAGTGTCAAAACGGTCCGTTTCCCGATTGTATTTCAGGAGTCCTTGTCCAAATCCACCGGCCCAAATCGTTTGGTTCGCATCTTTTGTTAGCGCATATTCGAGTAAATCGGTTTGATATAGTTTGTAGTCACTTTTCTGTAAGTCATGGCGGACAAACCCGAGGTCTGTGGCCATCCACAGATCGTCTCCATCCCGGAGAAAATGGAAAATGCTGATAAAATCCTTTTTAGGAGAATTGGCTACGTTGATGCGCGAAGGTGTGAATTTATGCTGGTGGGGATGGTAATAAAAAACGCCACGACCGGAAGTTCCAATCCACACCCCGCCCAACAGGTCGTTTTTTACGTGCAGGACGGTAGCCTCCAGTTCCGCACCAGTTCCGTCAAAAAAAACAACTTTCTGCCACTTTTTGCCGTCGCGGAAGAAATGGGTTTCATTAAATCCACCGATCATGAGCGTGCGATCGTCCCATCGATGTAGGCTTTTGACCGCACGTCCGTCTATTTTCCGGTAACTTCCGCTTTTTTCATTGTATTCGTATAAACCGGCGTCCGTGCCGATGAGTGTCTGGTTGGGCGACCACTTGTAGAATGCATTGATTGGTGTGTTTTTCAGCGGGGCCAATTCGTATACCGGCGTTATCAATTGGTTGGTGGCATCGAGCCGATACAGACCACTGGCATTGGTGCCCACCAAGTATTGTCCTTCATTTAATTCGGTGACGGAGGTAACGTAATCGTTGTTGGTAGCGTCGGGAATAGGTAATATTCTGAAAGTCAATTTTACGCGATCGATTAAAAGGCAATTTCCGACAGTGCCTGCAATCAATATGTTTCCTTTTGTCGGATATAACGTATAGCTGAACTTGACAAAAGGGTGTTGCTCGGTGCCCAGCTGGTCGCGAAAATTGATGAACCGGTTTTCAGCCATCAAGTAGGCAATAACAGAATGCGTGTTGGTGGCTAACCATAAGGTGTCGTTGGCATAATACATGGAACGAATATGGTCATCGGGTAGCTCACCTTGCATTTCTCCCGCTTTGTGTACTTGCATTTGATAACCATTGAATCGGTTCAAGCCATTTTCAGTGCCAATCCACAGATAGCCGTTGTCGTCAAAATCCATCGCCAATGCGCCGAGTTGTGACAATCCTTCCTCCTGTGCGATGTGAACTACCATGAGGGAATCGGTGCCACGAGTACTTTCGGCCATCGATAGATAGCTCTGAATGGATAACAAGGTCACAAGGAAAACACGGGTTCTAACGAGATACATTTGTATGTAAGCGTGACGTGAGGTTCATGATAGGCAAATATAGCAACTGAAGTTTCTACTTGGAATACCTAATAGAGGGTATTCTTGCGATTCTCGCATCAAAGCTACCCTTTGTCCAACGCAAGCTGTACCAACTCAAGTGCCTGGATGTTTGTGATGACCGATTTCGGTCCAAATTTTCTTTACTTCGTCTAAAACCAGTTTCTCCATTGGTAGTTTGCGGCTTCCGTCAAGGGATTCGCAAGATAAAAAAAATACCTGCTTTGGGGTGGTTTTTTATGTAAAAAGCAAGATATATATCAACAAATCAAGTGGGGGTGATGTGGTGGCGATTCCGTTTAATTTATCGCGTTAAATTTTATTTTGCTGCTTGCAAGTGATTGCGATTTTAGCTATGTTTGCAGTCCGCCAAAAGGGGGTTTAGCTCAGCTGGCTAGAGCGCTTGCCTGGCAGGCAAGAGGTCACCGGTTCGAATCCGGTATCCTCCACGAAATAGTCCCGACGTTGTCGGGATTTTTTTTAGGGGTAAGTTGCTACGTTTGCCGGATGCCGATGATTCAATTTCTGAAAGCCAGTACGTTTGCCGTAAATGAGGTGATTTCCCGGTCGTGGGGCTTGCTGCGGAACCATTATTTCTCCATAGCTGGGCTTTGTTTTTTGCTGTTTTTGACGTCCAACACTTCCGGTATATTGGCCTTTTATTTCAGTGAAGTGAACACGTTCTTGAGTGTGTTCATGGCGTTGCTTTTTGTTATCTTGTATTTTGGTACGCAGCTTACCCTATTTAAGTACATCCTCGCGTTGGCAGACAAGAAAGAAAAGATCAACTTAATAAACACCATTCCTAGTGCGAGGGAGCTGCGCTTTTTTTTTACCGGGATGTTGAGTATCGCGCTACTTGCTTTGCTGTTTTATCTCGTTATTTCGGTTTTGGCTTTCCCATTGATATATGCCGGTATCGACGTTTCGTTGATGGTAAATATTGCCCGTATTCTGTCGGCTATTGTTGTACTTGCATTCTTGCTCCGCGTGGCTTTTTATCCATTTTTCATTATTGAGCAGCAGGCCGGGCCGCTCCGAGCGCTCCGTCTCAGTTTTGCACTTACCCGGGGAAATGTTACGAGATTGTTGCTGATATTGGCATTTTTTGCCATTTTGCACCTGTTATATATGTATTTCAATTATGCGGGCTACCCGATGGTATCCACAGCGTTGAGTTTAGTTAATTCCTTTTTGGTCGGCCCGTTGTCGAGTGTGGTGGTTTCTATGGCCTATCGGAGCATGATGGCCGATTATAGCGGTGGGGACGACCCGGAAGTGATGAAACACATTTTGTAAGGTTGTGGACATGTGAGGTTGTAAACACGGTTTGTGAAGTGACGTTATAAGATTATTTTGGTAAAAAAACATATAGCCATTTTGGGAGCCACGGGTAGTATTGGTACACAGGTACTCGATGTGGTCCGTGCTCAAGCTGATCGGTTTGAAGTAGCGGTGCTTACTGCCGCTACGAATACGCGCTTGTTGATTGAACAGGCCTTGGAATTTCGGCCTAGGGCGGTCGTTATTGCCGACGATACCAAATACGGTGAAGTAAAAGCGGCACTTTCGCATATGCCTACACAAGTGCTTGCTGGCGTTGCAGCGTTGGAAGACGTAGTACAGGATGACGAGATTGATTTGGTTGTCAGCGCATTGGTAGGGTCGGTCGGCTTACGGCCCACGGTGGCGGCGATCACCGCCGGTAAGGATATTGCCTTAGCCAATAAGGAGACGCTCGTAGTGGCTGGCCAATTGGTGATGGAACTCGTGCAGAAGCACGGTGTGCGGTTGTTGCCGGTAGATTCCGAACATTCGGCGATTTTTCAATGCATGGTGGGCGAGCAGCATAATCCGATCGAGAAAATTTACTTAACGGCGTCGGGTGGGCCTTTCCGGGGGCGTAGTTTGGAGTATTTGGCAACGGTAGGCTGTGAAGCGGCGTTACAGCACCCGAATTGGGTGATGGGGGCGAAGATTACGATTGACTCGGCAACGTTGATGAACAAAGGGTTGGAAGTCATCGAAGCAAAATGGCTGTTCGGTCTCCAAACACGACAAATTGACGTAATTGTCCATCCGCAGTCCATCATCCATTCGTTGGTGCAATTTCGTGATGGCAGTATCAAAGCGCAGTTGGGATTACCGGATATGAAATTGCCGATCCAATACGCGCTTACCCATCCAGAGCGGGTACCAAATAAGCTTAGGCGATTCAATTTCGCCGATTTCCCGGAATTGACATTTGAGAAGCCCGATGCGGATACGTTCCGTAATCTCGCGTTGGCTTATCGGGCATTGGAGATAGGGGGTAACATGCCCTGTATCCTCAACGCTGCCAATGAAGTCGTCGTGGCTGCATTTTTGCGGGGCGAGGTGGGATTTCTCCAGATGAGCGACATTATTGAAGAGACAATGGGGCGTGTAACTCCTATTGCTGTGCCAACGATGGACGACTGTATGGAAACCGACGGGCTTAGCCGGGATGTGGCTACGGATTTAGTCGCGAAGTTTAAAAAAGTATATCACATAGCAAAATAAAATAAATGGGTGTATTGGTGATGATTGGGCAGGTATTATTAGGCCTGTCTATATTGATTGTGTTGCACGAATTTGGTCATTTTTTGGCGGCACGCGCATTCGGGATTAAAGTTGAGAAATTTTACCTGTTTTTTGATGCATGGGGTGTCAAGCTGTTCAAGTTCAATTTCAAAGGTTGTGAGTATGGTATAGGCTGGTTACCGTTAGGGGGGTATGTCAAAATTGCCGGGATGATCGACGAGTCGATGGATACCGAGCAGCTGAAAGGTGAGCCCCAACCTTGGGAATTCCGCTCAAAACCCGCATGGCAACGTCTTATCGTCATGATGGGCGGAATTATCGTCAACATCATTTTGGGTATGTTTATCTTTTGGATGCTCACATTCAAATATGGCGAAACCTATGTAGACAATACACAGTTAGTAAATGGAATTGCACCTGGGCTAATCGGTAAACAAATTGGTTTGCAGGCAGGCGACCGTATTACCGAAGTGGACGGTCAACCGATCGTACGGTTCGAAGATCTCCTCGGTTCGAAAGTACTCATGGGAAACACGACATTGACCGTGGTACGGGATGGTGAAACCATGTCTATTCCGGTGCCAGGGGATATTTTGAACACCGTTGCCGACTATGACCGCAACGAGTTTGTCGGTCCGCGTGAGCGGGCGATGGCAATTGATTCCGTCATAGCAGGCAGCGTGGCTCAGGAAGCAGGAATTCAGCGAGGTGACAGCATTTTGAGCGTTAATGGGTCGGCTACGCCTTTCTGGGATCAAGTAAAAGAGATTATAGGTAGCAGTTCGGGTGAAGAAGTGTCATTGGTGTTACTCCGCGGTGGCGATACCACGACCGTACAAGCTACCGTACCCGAAAATGGCACACTTGGGTTTCTCGTCAATAGAGACATTGATTTCCCTCGTGTCACCATCCATTACGGCTTTTTCGAATCATTGCCGATCGGCGCTTCCAAAGCTTGGGGTACATTGATTGACAATGCCAAGGGCCTTGGTAAGATCGCAACGGGTGAGTTACGGGCAGATAAAGCCATATCTGGACCTGTCCGTATTGCCACGATGTTTGGTTCCGAAGTCGATTGGGTGAAATTCTGGACATTGGTGGGACTTTTGTCGATGGCGTTGGCGCTGATGAATTTCTTGCCAATCCCGGCGTTGGATGGCGGGCATGTCGTTTTTTTACTCATTGAAATGATCCAGGGAAAACCGTTGAGCGACAAATTCCTCGAAAAAGCACAGATTGCGGGTTTCTTTATCCTGCTGGCACTTATGGTCTTTGTCTTTGGCAATGACATTCTTAAGATTGTGAGTAAATAAGGATGAATGGACCCGCACTGAATAGGTAATACGTGTTGAATAATAAGTGAACAATAACTAATTGATATGGAAAGACGTCATTTCATTAAACGAGCGGGGGCAGCCGTTGCCCTAGCGGGGGTAGGCGGTAGTATGCTGGCCGCATGTGCTCCGCCAACATCAAATCAAGAGAATAATCAAACGAACACGAACGAGGAAACGAACGACACAATGGAAAACAAGGAAGTGATCGCACATTATGTGCTTTTTTGGCTCAATGACGGGCTGTCTGAACAAGAAATTAAGGATTTTGCTGGTTTTTTTGAAGAGTTGAAAGCCATCCCGACAATCAAGTCACTTCATTATGGGCGTGCTGCCAGTACGCACGACCGTGATGTAGTGGATAATAGTTTCACCTACAACTTGTTGGTATACTTTGATACCATGGAAGACATCAATACCTACGAAAACCACCCGATCCATCTCGCAGCCATTGAAAAGTATTCGAAATTTTGGAATAAGGTTGCGGTACATGATTCGTGGTTGAACTAAGGCCAACTAGTGGGAAAATATCGTAAGGACATTTACCCGGGCCTGGAGGTTGCAATCGTCCTGAAAAAAGACCAGCGTACAGGCCGGCTTACGGAAGGGGTGGTGAAGGATATCCTTACGTCCGCCCCATTCCATTCGCGAGGCATCAAGGTACGATTGGAAGATGGGCAGATTGGCCGCGTCTCAGCGTTGTTGGACTAACTTTCATGCCCAACGACGCAATAGTACAAATGATTCAGTAGCACGGCCATCTGTCATTTAATTATGACGCTTTTTACGCAATCTTTTCCTGCGGGGAGCGTTATACTATTGTGTTGACTCATGCAGGCGGGTTCGACAGTTACGTGCAAATTGGAGATGTCCATAGCAAGTGGCCGATTTTGCCAAAACCGATATATGCACCTGAATTTAAAAGCAAACGTAGCTTTTAGACAAATTTTTTTCTTTATTTTTGGAGCAAACGCAATTTAATTATGTCTGATACCCATATTAAACAAAGCGAACACCCCACCCGAAGCAAGCTAAGTTATGACGATTTCAAGTCTATTGTCATTGACGACTACCGGATTGCTGTGGAGAGTAGGTCGGTTAGTTTGTTGGGTCGGAAAGAAGTCTTAACTGGAAAAGCCAAATTTGGTGTTTTTGGGGATGGGAAAGAGCTGGCACAAATTGCCATGGCGAAAGTGTTCCAATTGGGTGACTGGCGCTCAGGCTATTACCGCGATCAGACCTTTATGTTTGCGGCAGGGATTGTTTCGGTCTATCAGTTTTTTTCGCAGCTGTATGCACATCCCGATGTCGACGCGGATCCTTCTTCGGGTGGACGGCAGATGAATAGCCATTTTGCTACGCGTATGCTCACGCCTGAGGGAAGATGGGTTGACCAGACCTTGATGAAGAATGCCGCTTCGGATATTTCGACGACCGGTGGGCAGATGCCCCGCTTGCTAGGATTTGGGTTAGCTTCTAAGCTATATCGGAATAATCCCGATTTGGCGGGGATGGGCACATTTTCGAATAATGGCAATGAGGTGGCGTTTGGTACGGTAGGTAATGCATCGACATCTGAAGGGGTGTTTTTTGAAGCAGTAAATACGGCGGGAGTAAGGCAGATTCCGGTCGTGATTTCTATATGGGACGACGGTTATGGCATTTCGGTGTCTAACGAAGTGCAGACAACCAAAGCCGATATCTCGGAGGTACTTAAGGGCTTCCAGCGCGATGAGAAAGGGGATGGCCTTGAAATTTTCAAGGTGAAAGGCTGGGATTACCCGGGGCTTTGTGAAACGTACGAACGAGCAGCAACGATCAGCCGCGAGCAACATATCCCCGTATTGATACACGTGACGGAAATGACCCAGCCACTGGGCCATTCCTCTTCCGGCTCGCACGAGCGGTATAAATCCGCTGAGCGATTGGCCTGGGAGGTGGAATTTGACTGCATTGCGAAGATGCGCGCATGGATGATCGAGTCCGGCATTGCCGATGAAGACGAACTGGTTGCAATTGAACGGTCCCAAAAAGAGTGGGTGCGCGCCGAGCAACGGCGTGCGTGGGCTGATTACAACAAAACGTTGAAAAAGGAGGTGGACGAGGCTATCGGGTTGCTGGCAACAATTTCCGACGAGACCATCCAGCTGTTGCTCAGCGAATTGAAATCGTTGACGGAGCCGTCGCTCAAGGAGGTATATGGTACAGTACGGCGGGCCATCCGATTCTTGAGAGATGTGCAAAGCGAAGAAAAATCGGCATTGCTGGCCTGGTATCACGAGAAGCAGGCAATCAACCGTCAGCGTTATAACTCCCACTTATTTTCCGAAACCGCCGAAGCACCACAACACGTAGCTGTTGTACCGACAGTATACGGTACAGAAAGCAAGCCAGTAGATGGCCGCGAAGTGCTCAACGCATGCTTTGATGCTAATTTTGCACGGGATGCAAGGATAGTCGCTTTCGGTGAAGATGTTGGGAAAATAGGGGATGTGAATCAGGGGTTTGCGGGGCTACAAGCCAAGTATGGGGAACGTCGTATTTTTGATACCGGTATCCGCGAAGCGGCCATTATTGGACAAGGTATGGGGTTGGCGATGCGTGGGCTACGTCCCATTGCGGAAATCCAGTATCTTGATTATTTGGTCTATGGCCTTACCGTTTTGACCGACGATGTGGCGAGCCTCAGTTACCGGACAAAAGGTGGGCAGAAGGTGCCGCTGATCATCCGTACGCGGGGCCACCGCTTGGAGGGGATATGGCATTCGGGATCGCCGATGAGCATGATATTGGGTTCACTCCGGGGTGTTCACGTATGTGTGCCACGGAATATGACCCAAGCCGCCGGTATGTATAATACGTTACTCCGGTCTGACGAACCGGCTTTGGTCATTGAGTGCTTAAACGGTTACCGGATTAAGGAACGTATGCCGGCCAATGTCGGTGAGTTCACCGTGCCATTGGGCAGGGCCGAGATCGTCCGGCCCGGAGAAGATGTCACGGTTGTATCCTACGGATCGACCCTGCGCGTAGTACAGGAGGCATCTGCAGAGCTGGTGAAACTCGGAATCTCGATTGAAATTGTCGATCCGCAGACGTTGCAACCATTTGACGAAGAGCATTTGTGCGCCCAGTCGCTCCGTAAAACCAACAAACTATTGGTGGTGGATGAAGACGTGCCCGGAGGTGCATCAGCATTTATCCTGCAGCATATCCTGGAGGTGCAGAGTGGCTATTACCACCTTGATGGCCAACCCCGTACATTAACGGCCAAGGCCCATCGCCCACCTTATGGGTCGGACGGTGATTATTTCGCTAAACCTTCGGCAGATGACGTCATCGAAGCCGTGTATGCTATCATGCACGAATCAAACCCGCAGCAGTATCCGGCATTATTCGATTGAACCTCTCGCGCTATTTCATTGCTTATGCAAACTGGGCCGCTGCACCGATTAATGCAGCATGTTCGCCCAGTTGGCTGATGCGGATATCGAAACGGTCGAACGCGGTCGGATTGAATGCCCGGAAAATGTCCCAAGCGTTGGAGATATTACCGCCGATGATCAACCTGTCTGTGGCTTCCTGTTCGCTGAAAAAGGCGATGAAATGGAGTAGATGATCGCTGTATTCCGCTAGAATATCCGTTATGACCGTGTGCTTATTCCTCAGTTGCAGTAATTCACGGAGCCCCGTTACGTCGATACCCTGTTGTGCCGCTTTGCGTACAAACCACCGTGTCACTAAATATTCCTCTATATTGCTGTCGCGGTAGGGTGTCTTCCATAAATCGGCATCCATTGCGTTGTTTCCCCGTACCCAAACCGCGCTGCCCAATCCGGTACCTAAGGTGATTCCCAACACCTTTGGATGACCGTGGTGCTTCCCTGCAAAGACTTCGCCCTGCAAAAATGCCGCAGCATCGTTGATGAAGCGAATACTTGTGCCACTCAGGCCGAGTCGCTCCGCCAACTCCATCCGGATATCCATTCCGTACAAATTGTCGTACTTATCTTGATTTCGCATGTGCGAAATGCCGTTTTCGTAGTCGAATGGTCCAGGCATTGCGATTCCGATAGTCGATATTGCCGACGCAGCACGGTGTCGGATAATTTCCTGAAAAGGAATTGACCACGCTGATAAAATCGATTTAGCATCTGCATGCGAATTAACGCCGTACCTGATGAGGGATTCATTGACCACCTGCCAATTTTGCGTATCTACCACGGCAGCGGTAACGTGGGTGCCTCCGATGTCTGCGGCGATTACAAAAGGGTTATCTTGCCTCATAGATTCGGTTTTTGAGTAAATGGTCGGCCAAAACAATCGCTGCCATCGCTTCTACGATGATTACTGCCCGTGGCACAACACATGGGTCGTGTCTGCCTTTACCGGTGATTTCACTGGCTTCTCCGGTTTGGTCAACCGTTGGTTGCGGTCGCATGATGGTGGCGACGGGTTTGAACGCCACCCGAAAAGTGATATCCATGCCGTTGGAAATTCCCCCTTGGATACCGCCCGAGAAATTTGTCAACGTTTTGAGCTGTTTTGCATCTTTTTCGGGGTTGACGAAAATATCGTTATGCTCGGAGCCCTGCATTTCCGATCCACCGAAACCAGACCCGTATTCGAAGCCATGTACCGCATTGATGCTGAGCATGGCCTTCGCCAGATCGGCGTGTAGTTTGTCAAAAACAGGTTCGCCTAGACCCACCGGCACCTGTTGAATGACTGCACTGATACGCCCGCCCACCGTATCACCGGCTTTACGTATGCTGTCTATGAAATCAACCATTTCATTGGCTGTAGCTGGATCGGCACAACGAACAATATTGCTTTCGCGGATACCCACGAGTTCGTCGACCGGAAGCGGTTCCAAGTTCGGTGCTTCGATTTTGCCGACGCCCGAGACGTGTGCGAAAATATGGATGCCCGATTGAGCGAGGAGGCTTTTTGCCACTGCACCGGCTGCCACCCGAGCCGCTGTTTCGCGCGCAGATGAACGGCCGCCGCCACGGTAGTCGCGGATACCGTATTTTATCTGGTATGTATAATCGGCATGTGAAGGCCGGTATTTATCTTTGATGTGCGAATAGTCCTTAGACCGCTGGTCCTCATTAGGAATAAGCATCGCCAAAGGAGTGCCCGTAGTTTTGCCTTCGAATACGCCCGAGAGTATTTTAGCGGTGTCGCTCTCTTTGCGCTGCGTAGTGATTTTTGATTGGCCCGGACGGCGCTTGTCCAATTCGGACTGGACGAACGATTCGTTGATTGAGATGTTGGCCGGGCAACCATCAATGATCACACCGATGGCTTCGCCATGCGACTCGCCAAAGGTGGTAATACGAAATACATCTCCAAATGAGTTCCCTGCCATTCTTTTTTAGACTTTAAACACTAGATATTAGATAACAGACTTTCTGAATTTAAAAGTCGGGCTAAGATATAACAAATCCCTGTTGTTTCAAATGTTTCCAGAAATCGGGATATGATTTTTCCACTACATCCGGTTCATTGATCTGCATGCCGTTGAATAGTAATGCCAGCGGGGCAAAAGCCATGGCCATGCGGTGGTCTTCATAGGTGTCAATAACCAAGTGCCCGGGCCGAAATAATCCCTCGGTACGGAGATGATATATCGATCCATCTTCCGTCAGTTGTATCCCGATTTTGCCGAGTTCGCACTGCAAAGCCGCTACCCGGTCGGTTTCCTTAATCTTGAGCGTATGTAAACCGGTAAACGAAAGGTCACGCCGTTGAGCAGCAGCACACACGATCACTGTTTGTGCAAGATCGGGGCACTCGGTAAAGTCCAGCAATTCCCCCCCTTGTATCGGGGTGTTGGATGAAGCTTTTTGGATACGTAGCCCGCCGTTTTCAAACGAGGAGACCACCCCGAAATGAGCCATGATGGTTGCTATTGCAGCATCGCCTTGGAGGCTATGCTTTTTTAGGTTGGGCAGGAACAGATCAGCTTTTTCAGCCAACGCCACCATCGCATACCAGTAAGACGCGGCGCTCCAATCCGGTTCGATGATTAATCGGCAAGGAGCCGCCACTTGGGGGGCGATGGATATGGTGTCACCGGTCCAACGGTGCGAGATACCCGCTTCGGCCAGCATATCCAACGTCATGGTGAGGTAGGGACGGGAGGTAAGCTCCCCGTCGATCTGCAATTCCAAGCCTTGGGGAAGCGCACTCGCAATGAGCAGCAATGCGGATAAGTACTGGCTACTAATATTGCCTTTTATCCGTACCGTCTGGGCCGCTTGGGTCAGTCCGCCTTGAATAGCAAGCGGTGGATAACCAGACTGCCCGGTATACGTGATGTCTGCGCCCAAAGCTTTCAGTGCCTCCACTAAAATGCCGATGGGCCGTTGTTTCATCCGTTCGCTTCCGGTGAGGTAGTACCGGCCTCCGGTAACGGCGAGGTAGGCCGTTAGAAATCGCATGGCTGTGCCGGCAGGTCCGATGTCGATAAGCGTTTGGGAATCCCGAGGTGCGGTTGCCACATGAGCGAGTGCTTGCTGAAGCGTTACGGTATCGGCAGCCTCGGAAAGATTTTCAATCGTGACATTACCTCTGCCAAGCGCTTCGATGATCAGTGCCCGGTTACTCTCGCTTTTAGAGCCCGTAAGTTGAACCGTACCACCGAGGGATTTAGCTGGGTGGGAAAGCGTGATTGCCCGACTTGCCATTACGCCTCCGCTGCAGGTGTGGTGTTCATGATTTCATTCTGCTTGCGAATGGATTCGTTGTGAATCAGCTCCAACAGCTTTACGGTAAAGTCTTTGTCCAGCTTAAGGGCTTGGGCAACATTGCTACGTTTGTGTATGATTTCGTCCCACCGGCTTACCTGGAGGATGGTCACGTTGTTGTCGCGCTTGTATTCACCGATTTTCTCGACGATTTTCATCCGGTCGCTCAGGATTTTGATGATTTGGTCGTCCAGCTTGTCGATGTCTTTTCGGAATCCAGCTAACTTGTCTTCGAATACGGGATCGTTGGATTCCGCATGCCTAGCTACGAGGTTGGTGATGAGTTCGGCAAGTGCTTGCGGGGTCACCTGTTGTTTCGCGTCGGTCCATGCAACAGACGGATCAATATGTGATTCGATGATGAGTCCCTGCATATCCATGTCCAATGCTTTTTGCGCAATGTAAGGGATGAGTTCGCGGTTGCCGCAAATGTGGCTGGGGTCGTTGATCACCGGAAGGTCGGGCACCATGGTCTTCAGCTGGATGGCCAGGTCCCACATCGGTTCGTTGCGGAATGCTGTTTTCTCGTAAGAAGAGAAGCCACGGTGGATAGCACCGAGCTTTTTGATGCCGGCACGGTTTACACGTTCGAGGGCGCCGAGCCACAAAGACAGGTCTGGATTGACCGGGTTTTTGATCAATACCGGTACATCTACCCCTTTCAACGCATCAGCGATTTCCTGTACGGTAAAAGGATTGGCTGTGGAGCGTGCACCGATCCAAAGGATATCCACACCAGCGGCGAGGGCCTCCTCCACGTGTTTGGCAGTCGCTACCTCTGTGGTAATAGGAAGGCCGGTTTCCTCCTTCGCTTTGCGAAGCCACTGAAGGCCAACGCTTCCGATGCCCTCAAACTCACCTGGACGAGTACGCGGTTTCCAAATGCCCGCACGGAGCACATTGACTTTGCCGGTGTTGGCAAGCAGGTGGGCGGTCGCCAGAACTTGCTCTTCGGTTTCAGCGCTACATGGCCCGGCGATGACCAATGGCAAGTCGCCGGTGTCGATCCACGATTTCAAGGGTACAATGTCTAATGTCTGTTTCATCGTTTTTCTGTTATTTGTTTTTTGTTTATTTGCTTTTCTTATTCATTATTTGCTTTCGTTCCTTGCTTGCAAATAGCAACGTGCGAATTGCAAATGGCAGTACTCAAACCTTGTCATTCTTTACGTATTCACCCATGATGTTGAAGTTATTCGTGTGTTTCAATACCCTACGTATGGCCGCTTCGTAATCTGCTTGGTTTTGCCATTCCACATCCACGTAAAAGTCGTATTCGTTGCGTTTACCCAATACGGGCATGGACTGTATCCTACTGAGGTTGATGTTTTGCTCCGCAAAGCATTGCAATACGTTGGAAAGCGACCCCACGCCATTGCCGGTCTGGAACGAAAGTGAGGCCTTATTCACGTTGGCTTTTTCAGCGGCGGTTTTAGCCAGGATTAGAAACCGGGTATAATTTTTCTTGTTTGTTTCGATGCGCCGTTCCAGAATATCTAAACCGTATAGCTTTGCCGAAAGTTGGTTGGCGATGGCAGCGGTGTCCTTGAGTTGTAATTCACTTACTTTTTTGGCACTACCAGCCGTATCCTCCCCCTCGGTGATTTTGAATTGTGGATTCTCTTCGAGGTAATCGCTGCATTGCTGCAAGGCAATGGGGTGTGATTCGACGAATTTGATATCCTGGATGGCCGTGCCGGGCGTGACCAATAAATGCAGTTTGATGTGCAAGTAGACTTCGCCGACAATGGGGAAGCGGTAGTCGCGGAGTAAGCCATGGTTGGGAAGTAGCCCACCGGCGATGGAATTTTCGATAGCCATTACTACATGGTCGACTTGTCCTTGCTTAAGTAACTCACAGGTCTTTTTAAACGACTCACATTCGACGGTTTCAATCTCCTCTCCGAAATATTTGTAAGCGGCTTCTTCATGGAAGCATCCCTTGATGCCTTGTATGGCTACTTTTATGCTCATCTTCTTTTATAATGGACAAAAAAAGTCCCGGCTTTCGTGCCGGGACTTTTTTACATTTATAGCTTGTTTCGTTATCAATGCATATCAATCCCGGCTTTTACTGCTAAAGTAAAAGAAACCAAAAAACCAGTATGCATTGTTCCGTGTTAACATTTCCTTTGTTTGACGTGCCAAATGTACGTTATTTTTCGGTATTGTCAAGATTAAAATTTAAAAAAAGAGAATTTACGGATATGGACGCAAAAAATGCAGCCCCGGGAGGGGCTGCAACCGGCTCAGCGCCGGCTTAACACACATTATTTATGATAGCGATAGTCATGTGTCATCGTTAGTGAGCGAGGTGTGACTCAACCGTGCCGAGCCGTTTCCGGGCAATCGGGATGTGGGAGCTCAATAAAATAACGCGCTGAAACCTAAATAAAAAAGTTCATGCGAATAATTGGTATTAATCGTTCAAACCGATGCACAATATTAAGCGATTGCTTGAAGCGTATCAATAGTCCGAAAGACCAAAAATACAGAAAGCCGGAATATAGGTTTTAGAATGCGGGATTGAGTACGCCTATAAGTGTGGCGAGCTGAGCGAGCGATGTGTTATCGCGTGCCAGCAGCCGATGGCGGGCATTTGTGAGTTGGTTTTTTACCGTGTGAACGCTTACGTGAAAATGGTCAGCAATTTGAGGTATAGAAAACCCCGATTTCCAAAGATTTATAAACTCAATTTCACGGGGAGACAAGATGTCTTTGGTGACGATTTGCTGGGTTTGTGAATGCCAATGGTGGATTTTTTCGCCGGCAGCAAATCGAATCCAATGTCCCGATTCAGGCATCATAAGTTCCTTGATATTGGAGACGCTGTCGAAACTCAACTTTACATTCCCAGAGCGGTCGTAGGTTAGTGGCGTTGCCCTGTACATCCCTCTCAGCCGTTGGCCTTTTAAGTTTAAGAAATAGGCGCCACAGGTCGTGGAGTGGAAGTCCTCCCGTTGTTTAGGCGTGAGGTTGGCTATGAAGGTTTTCCGCAAAGCCAAGTAAATCGCCACGGGGTTTCGGTCTTCAATTAATGAAAGGTAAGACGAATCCCATTTCGACGGTTGTTGGTCGGGTCCCAGCCCAACGAAATCAAAGAGGTTTTTGGTGTGGAAGATATACTGGTACTTTTCGAAATCGAAAAGGGAATAAACGCATTTATTGCGTATAGACATTTCCTCCAGTAACGCCATTTGCGCGCGCAGTGCGGGCGAGCAGTTTATTTCGCACCCCGGATACCATTCATCCTGCAGCTGGTTGGCCAAGTCGATAAGAACGGGAATATTGTCTAAACCGGCGTTGTGCATTGATGGAATTTTATCGTGAGTCAAATATATTATTTTTAGGTTAATATCGCCAAATTTAAATGACTGAAACATATAGGTGTACCTAGCACCCACAATGTACGAAGCGCGCAATGTTTTGTGGTAATGGGGTGGATGCTGCCAATTTTTCAAGGGCTGTTGAGCCGTTTCGAGACATAAGCATATACATGCTCATAAATGTGCATCATCTCTTTCTTCCCAAACATACTGAATCGAAGCATACCGGGAGGCTCAATAAACAGGTCACACTTTCGAGCGCTTTGCGCAACTGACCGCCCAATCGCGAGATGGGTTATCCGATCGAGTATCTTAGCCGGGGTGAATTTGTCAGGTGTGAGCTGATCCAGTGCATTCACATGTACGCCGATCAGGAATTTGCATTGCCCAAGTATCGGTTTAACGGGAAGGTTGTCGAGTATGCCACCGTCGTAGTAAACTGCCTTTTCGCGTTTTACGGCCGGAAACATCAATGGAATACTGGATGAGGCTAACAGCGCCTCATCCAATACACCCGAATGGATATATTCGGTCTCTCCTGATATAAAGTTTGTTGCGGACACATAGAGTGGCATTTTCAATGATTCGAACGTGTTTTGGGGAATGTGTTTTTGTATCAGTCGCGACAAAAACCGATTGTCTACGAAACCAGAGGTTCGTAAACGGAAACTTGTCGAGGGAAACAGGTTGTTTTCTTCTATAATGCGCAACATCGCATCCACGGTATATCCGGCCGCGTAATAGGCGCCGATAATAGCTCCCATACTGCATCCGGAGATGATCGATGGCCGGTAGCCATGCTCTTCGAGGGCCTTGATGGCCCCCAAGTGGCCAATGCCGCGTAGGCCGCCTCCCGAAAGCACAAGGCCTACTTTATGCGATCTTCCCCATAGTTTCTTGAAATTGAAAACCATTCAGCAACATTACGAATTTTAGCCAACACACACTGTGTAGATACTGTACATTTTCGCTAAGTTTGCTGTTATGTTCAGAAAACGTTATGCATTTATAGTTATACTCCTTAGTGGTTTTATCATCGCTTGCCAGTCGCCCGAGAAGCAGGATGGTGTTCCCGTTGTCGGTTTTGTCGAGGCCTTTGAAGACGCGACCATCGCGCAGGCACGCCAAGGTTTCATGGACGCCCTAGCCGACAGTGGGTATAGCGAAGCCGACGGTACAGTAGCCATCATCCATCGCAATGCACAGGGGGATGCGGCAACACTCAATCAGATTATTAGCTATTTCAATAGCAGGGCGGTAGATCTTATTGGCACCAGTACTACATTAGCCACCATCGCGGCGGTACAACGGAGCGAAGACATTCCCATATTCCAGACGGTTACCGCCATGCCCAGTATTTTGGGGTTGATAGCTGCGGATGGCGACGCCCCAGATAACCTCTTTGGTACCGGTGAGAATCTGGATTATATCGACACGTCGTTCACGCTCATCGCCCAGATGGTCAAGCCAAAGGGGGCGCAACTGACCGTTGGTATGATTTACAACCAATCCGAACCACAATCGCTGGAAGCATATGAGCAGATTGCTGCCCTCGCAGACAGTACGAATACATTATTGGTGGCACTGCCGCTCAATTCGTCCGCCGAGGCCCAATTGGTTGTGCGGTCGTTACTGAGCAAAAATATCGATGCTTTTTTCGCCAATCCGGATAATACCGTGTTTGCAGCATTTGAAACCATTTTAAAAAATTGCAACGACAGGGGGGTGCCCGTGTTTACCAGCGAGTCTGGGTTGGTGGCCCGGGGTGCGGTGGCGGCTTTCGGTGCCGATATTTACCATTGGGGCTATCAAAGCGGCACCCAAGCTGCAGGCTATCTTAGCAGTAGATCGACCGATAGCCTGCAGGTGGAGATGCTCCACGTGAGGAAGCGCGTCTATAACGCTGAAGCCGCGAAGCGGTTTGGCTTCGAATTCCCCGATACGTTCGAAGAAATCACCTCCAGTGACTAGCTGGACGAAACAGTACGCTGCTGCCTGCTTAACGCTGCCTTTACCTCCGGAGCGATTTTGGTGCCATAGATTTCGATGGATTTCATCAAGTCCTTATGAGATGGTGCGCCCACATCCATATGTGCCGCAAACCGCGTCAGCCCGAATAATTCCTGCATATATAAAATTTTATCCACCATCGCGTCGGGCTCCCCGATGAATAACGCCCCGTGTTTGGACTTTCCAAAATCGAATTGGGTACGTTGATAGGGCGGCCAGCCACGGGATCTGCCTACTCGATCCATCTGCGCGGCATATAGGGGGAAATACGAGCGGCTTAACGCATGGTCATCGTCGCCAAACAATGCATGTGAGTGGATTCCTACACGGAACTTGGAAAGATCATGGCCGTGCGCCACATACGTTTTCTTGTAAAGCTCGAAAAGCGGCTTGAATTGTTCGGGCGATCCACCGATGATAGCGATCATCAACGGTAAGCCCAGTTTGCCTGCACGGACGACCGATTGCGGCGTCCCACCCACGGCGATCCATATCGAAAGCTCATCGTTTACTGCCCTGGGAAATACCGCCTGGTTATCAAGCGAAGCTCTGAATTTTCCGTTCCACGTTACGCGTTCGTTGTTATTTATAGCAAGTAACAAATCCAACTTTTCGGTAAATAGCGCTTCGTAATCCTGCAAGTCATATCCGAAAAGGGGAAACGACTCGATGAAGCTGCCCCGCCCTGCCATCAGCTCCGCGCGCCCTCCCGATAGTAAATCAATCATAGCAAAATTCTGGTAGAGCTTCACGGGATCGGAAGAACTGATGACCGACACCGCGCTTCCCAGTTTGATGTGCTTGGTTACCGGTGCTGCCGCTGCTAAAATAATCTCGGGACTGGGTACCGCGTAATCGGGGCGATGGTGTTCGCCAATACCGAAATAATCGAGCCCTACCTCGTCCATGAGCTTGATTTCTTCGATAATTTCCTGAAGCCGTTGCTGCGTTGACTGAAATTTACCTGTCGCCAGATCTATCGGCAAGTCTCCGAACATACTGATACCTAATTCCATAATTATTCTCCGTTTATTTACAAAAGTAAGGAAGATGTTTGTTACGGGTCTTGTCCTAGGTTAAGAAATGTATATTGGACCGGTTTCAGGAAAAACACCAGCTTTTGTAAGCAACGTGAAATCAATCGTACCGATTAATCCGTAATTTTTTTATAGCTAGTTCGCTAATTGTCTTGATATTTTCAAAATTTGATGCAGATTTGTAGGGTGAGCACTAGTCCTTTTACCATTTTTTTGCTTTTTGCGATCGCTGTTTCTGCCTTTACATGTTGTAATACGGCCGAAGACCAGGTGTTGAGCCCCAAAGCATCCCTGAAAGCTATGGAGGTCGAAGACGGTTTCGAAGTGGAGTTAGTGGCTGCGGAACCGCTGGTGGTCGCACCTGTGGCGATGACGTTTGATGGAGCGGGCAGAATTTGGGTAGTGGAAATGGATGGCTATATGCCAGATACTTTGGGAAGGGGAGAAGAAGCGCCCGTAGGTCGAATCGTAATCTTGACCGATAAAGATGGCGATGGCCAAATGGACGAGCGCACCGTATTCCTGGATTCACTGGTCATGCCGCGGGCGATGTGTCTTGTGGATGGCGGGATACTCGTGGCCGAACCACCAAACTTGTGGTTTTACGAAATCCGGGATGGTAAGCCTGCCAGTCGTATATTGGTAGACAACACCTACGCAGAAGGTGGTAATGTGGAGCATCAGCCCAATGGCCTTTTACGTGGTTTGGACAACTGGATTTACAGTGCCAAATACGATTGGCGGTACCGGCGGCTCCCCAACGGGGAATGGCGGAAAGAAAAAACCCACTTCCGTGGGCAGTGGGGCATCAGCCAGGATGATTGGGGCAGGTTGTATTATAACGATAACTCAAGCAACCTCTCAGGCGATTTCTTCCCTCCCGGCCTTGGGTCAAGCAATCGCAACCAACATAAAGTTGCTGGGTATCGAGAAACCATGGTAGCCGACACCCGCGTGTACCCCTTGCGTCCCACTACTGGTGTAAACCGGGGATACATGGAGGGTATTCTGGATAGTACCGGCCGTTTACTGAATTTCACGGCGGCCTGCGGTCCGCTGGTTTACCGCGGTGGATTGCTGCCAGGCTCAAATGCCTTTGTAGCCGAACCCGCTGCCAATCTGATCAAACGGAACGTACTTGTGAGCAAAGGTTACCGTACAACGGGTGAGCAGGCTTATCGTGGGCGGGAATTTTTGGCGAGTAGCGATGAGCGATTCCGCCCCGTGAATCTTCATGACGGTCCCGATGGAGCACTCTACATCGTGGATATGTATCGCGGCATTATTCAGCACAGTACCTACCTCACACCTTACTTGAAAAATGAAATCGAAACGCGTGGATTGACACTTCCCCTTGGTATGGGGAGGATTTATCGTGTACTACCCAAAGCGGCCGAGACGGATTGGACAACGATGCCGCAACGTACGGATTCGCTGCTTGTTCTTCTAGGTCATACCAATGGGTGGGTGCGCGACAAAGCCCAACAGGCGTTGGTCGACAGGCGCGCTATTGACGCTGTGGGTGAATTGCGTGAAATATTGCGCAGTGGGGAAAATAATTTTCAGGTTGTCCATGCGCTGTGGACACTTGAAGGGTTGGCACAATTGACCCTGGCAGACATCCAAACCGTATTGGAGCGTCCGCAATGGCAACTGCGTGCACAAGCCATTGCGGCGACGGCAGCATTGGCTTCGACAGTTCCTCCCCAAGATAAGGTAGACTTGATAACTGCCTATGTTTCTGGTCGGGATACACTTTTGATGCCCCAAGCCATTTTAGCAACGGCAACGCTTGGTGATTTGGAGGGGTCGGCGAGTGAGCAATGGACTATAGAACACCCGAATAACGAATACCTGGTTGATGCGTTCATCAGCGGACTTGGTGGCCGGGAGGAATCGTTTTTAACGAAAATATCCAAGCAGTTGCCTGACACAACCACTTTGCTGTACAGGCGTATCTCGACCGTTGTAAACGGATTAAAAGGCGAAGCGACAACAAGCAGTCAACGGATATTGGCTAAACGGTACCCGCAAGGCGTAGCACTTTTTCAGAATACTTGTCAACCCTGTCATGGCGAGGACGGACGGGGCGTTTCGCCGATTGCGCCGCCATTGGCGGGTTCCCAATGGGTTACAGGCGATAAGCAGCGTCTCTTGGCCCTTGTTTTGTATGGACTTACCGGATCTGTCGATGTGGCAGGACATACTTATGAGCCCCCCGAGGTAAGCGGTGAGATGCCAGGCATCGCCCATAACACGACCATTGACGATGCCGAACTTGCCCAATTATTGAGCTATATCCGGAATGCGTGGGGGAATGCGGTGGGCGATGAGGTGCTTCCGGAGGATTTGGGCGCTATCCGGACAACCTTCGGTAAACGCACAGAGCCGTTTACACAGGACGAATTGTATCGTTTATTTGGAAAAGATTAGCTGTTTTTATCATGAGGTCTACGTTAGCCGAAATTAAGGAGCACCGACTTGTGGCGATTGTTAGGGGGCTTCAACCCCAGGATGTATTGCCCGTGGCGGAAGCACTCTATGCAGGAGGAATCCGTATTTTAGAGGTTACGATGAACTCCGTTGAACCGTTGACGGCCATTCAGACGGTAAGTAATGCTTTGGGTAATCAGATGGTCATCGGAGCCGGAACGGTACTCGATGCGGCCATGGCGGAAGCGGCCGTATCTGCGGGTGCCCGGTTCGTGCTTTCGCCTGTCGTTGTCGTCGATCTTATTAAGGTAATTAAAGCATTGGGTGCCGTTGCCATACCGGGGGCCTATACGCCGACTGAAATCTTTATCGCATACCAAAATGGTGCGGACATCGTAAAGGTGTTCCCGGCAACGTCACCGGCATACATCAAAGATATCGCTGGTCCGCTGCCGCAAATACCATTGTTGCCCACGGGCGGTATCACGCCCGAAAATGTCAGGGATTATAAACAAGCTGGTGCCATGGGATTCGGCGTAGGCAGCGCACTGGTGGATACGAAACAGCCTGTAACGCCACACTATCTGGAACAGATTACTGAAAAGGCCCGACGATTCGTTGCGGCGCTAGCCGACTAACGCTTGTTGATTTTATAGATTCGGCATTCGGCTATTCCAAAAATTTCGTTAAATTTGACTGAGAAACCAAGCATAGGTCGATGATGCAGCGCTTTTTTTCAGCAAAATGGGTTATTGGGGCAGTGATTATCATCGCTGCGGTGGCGCTCTCCGGTTATTTTTACACGGCAAGGAAGAGCAGTGGCGGCGGGGGGGCAGCTCGGTTGCCGGTGGTGGTGGATTATAATTTCCACATTCGGCCCATCCTTTCGGACAACTGCTTTGCTTGTCACGGGCCGGATAAAAACGCACGGGAAGCCGACCTACGGCTCGATACGGAAGAAGGGGCCTATAAAGCGTTGGTGGAAACGGCAGGTATGCATGCCATTGTGCCGGGGCATCCTGATCGGAGCGAGGCCTATCGGCGCATTACCAGTACGGATGAAATGGACCGGATGCCCCCGGTATCTTCCAACTTGACATTGACCGACTACGAGGTCATGCTTATCGAACGGTGGATTGCGCAGGGGGCAGTATATAAACCCCATTGGGCGTTTATCCCGCCCGAGAAGACAGCCATACCTGATGTTGATGACGGGCGTTGGCCAACCAATGAAATCGATCAATTCGTTTTGGCTCGCATGGAAGAAAAAGGGTTTGTCCCCAATCCCCAAGCTGAAAAACATCATCTGTTAAGACGGGTAAGTTTCGACCTTACCGGACTACCACCCACAGCGGAACAAATCCAGCGGTTCCTCGCCGATAGCTCGGCAAAAGCCTACGAAATATTGGTTGATGAGCTTTTGGAGATGCCTGGTTATGGCGAGCGTATGGCGATGCATTGGCTCGATGTGGCGCGGTACGCGGATTCATATGGTTACCAGGATGACGACGTGCGTACGCAATGGCCATGGCGCGATTGGGTAATTCATGCATTCAACGAGAACATGCCTTATGACCGGTTCGTGACGTGGCAACTTGCCGGTGATATGATGCCGGAGGCGACGAAGGAACAAATCCTTGCATCTGCATTCAATAGAAACCATAAAATTACTGAAGAGGGCGGCGTTATCGAAGAAGAGTATCGTGTGGCATATGCTATCGATAAAACCAATACCTTCAGCAAGGGCATTTTGGGGATTACCATGGAGTGTGCCCAATGCCATGACCATAAGTACGACCCGTTTTCGCAAAAGAATTATTTTCAGATGTACGCATTTTTCAATAATTCGCTGGAAAAAGGCCTTGAAGGGTTGGTTGGTTCAGGCCCATCGAAAACACCGCGGCTGACGATCACGCAGCAAGATGTGGATGATATTCTGCAATTCATCAACAAAGGAGACGATACCTCGGCGGTATCGGTGTCAGTGATGGGCGAACGTGATGAGGTGCGGCCAACCTATATCTTGGACCGGGGGCTCTATGATTCACCTACGGAACGGGTATATCCGGCTACGCCTGAGGCTATCCTGCCGTTTGATAGCACACAGTATACACCCAGTAGACTTGGACTGGCCGAATGGGCGTTCAGTAAAGAAAATCCGCTAACCGCGCGGGTTTTCGTAAATCAAATGTGGGCCATGGTCTTTGGTCGTGGCTTAGTTGCCACGGTTGCCGACTTTGGCAATCAGGGCGAATTACCCAGTCACCCCGAATTACTGGATTGGCTGGCAGCCGATTTCCGCGATAACGGCTGGGATGTGAAGCGTTTAATGAAACAATTGGTGATGAGCACCACCTACCGCCAATCGTCGCAGGTTACTGAAAAGCACCTCAATGAGGACCCAGAAAATATATATCTAGCACGCTCAAAACGCCTGCGCCTACCCGCGGAGTTTATACGCGATCTCGCATTAGCCAGCAGCGGCTTGCTGAATGAGGAAATCGGAGGTCCTAGCATAAAGCCCTACCAGCCGGATGGTATTTGGGAGGTAACCAGTTCGGGACGAGGGGCCCTGGCTAATTATGTGCAAAACCATGGCGACGCCTTGTACCGCCGAGGCATGTATGTATTTATTAAATTGACTGTGCCACCACCCAACATGCTTATTTTCGACGCCAGCAACCGGGATATGTGTGAAGTAACTCGCCAACGTACCAATACGCCGCTTCAGGCATTGGTGATGTTGAACGACCCGGTTATTCTCGAAGCATCACGTGTGCTTTCTGGCACCATGTTGAAAGCGATGCCCGACGCAAAGCCGGTCACCTATATCGAACAAGCATTCCGTCGGATATTAGGCCGAGACCCAAGTGCGAAGGAAAAAGCCTTGATGGAAGCCTATTATGCGGGTGAGTTGGAGCGGTATAAAGCGGCCCCCGATGCGGCAAAGGCATTTTTGGCAGTGGGTGAGGCCCCTCAGGAATCTAGCGTGCCGATGGTGGAGCACGCCGCGTTAATGGCGGCTGTGCATGCGTTATATAACTTGGAAGAGGCGATTACCCGATCGTGATGTTTATTGATTTGAAAATTAGAAAACGTGTCGATTTAGCGATTTGATGAAGTAGTTGGTTACAGATAGGTGAAAGGAAAGCGTAAATGAAGAAAGACAATATGATAGCGAAGGAAGTGGAGCAAGCCCGCTTATATCAAAATAGACGGCAGTTTCTCGCACGTCTAAGCGTAGGTATAGGAAGTGCGGCATTGGGTTCGTTGCTGATTCCGGATCTTTTTTCAGGAAGCAGTACAGGTGGCGAACGTCTAGCATCGATGCTCCCCCATTTTGCACCCAAGGCGAAACGGGTAATTTATTTGTTCCAAAGCGGCGGTGTTTCTCAATTGGAGACGTTCGATCCGAAGCCGAAGCTGCGGGAGATGATGGGGCAGGATTTGCCGGAGTCAGTTCGTGGCGGTCAACGACTTACGGGTATGACGGCAGGCCAAGCGACTTTTCCACTAGTGGGTTCATACTATGATTTTGCCCAATACGGCAAAAGCGGTGCTTGGGTGAGCAATGTATTTCCCCACATGGCCGGGGTGGTGGACGATCTCTGCATCATTCGGTCGCTACATACCGATGCCATCAACCACGACCCGGCCATCACGTTTTTCCAAACGGGGGCACAGCAGGGTAACCGTCCCAGTATGGGCGCTTGGTTAAGCTACGGGCTGGGCAGCGAAAACCAGAACTTACCGGCTTTTTGCGTGCTGGTGTCAAAAGGGCGGGGTAACGGTCAGGGTGTCTATGCAAAACTATGGACCAATGGATTCCTCGACTCCGTGCATCAGGGGGTGCAGTTCATGGGTGGTCCGGATCCGGTGTTATACCTGAGCGACCCTGCCGGCACAGATCGCATGAGCCGTAGGGCACTCTTTGATAAACTGGCAGAATTGAATAGCATCCAATTTGATGCGTTTGGCGACCCGGAGATTACCGCAAAAGTGCAGCAGTATGAAATGGCTTACCGGATGCAGACGTCAGTGCCTGAGGTGACAGACCTCTCGGGTGAGCCGGATCATATTATCAAGTTGTATGGTCCTGATTGTTTGGTGCCCGGTACTTACGCTGCGAACTGTTTATTGGCGCGAAAACTTTCCGAAAACGGTGTGCGCTTCGTGCAGCTGTACCATCAGGGGTGGGATCAGCACGATAGTCTGCCCGGCCAGATGGCTATGCAAGCTAAGGATGTCGACCAAGCGTCGGCAGCATTGGTGACCGATTTGAAGCAGCGTGGTTTGCTTGATGAGACGCTGGTTATTTGGGGAGGTGAATTCGGACGGACAAACTACTGCCAGGGTGCCTTGGCCCATAACAACTATGGTCGGGACCATCATCCGCGTTGTTTTAGCGTGTGGATGGCCGGAGGGGGTATCAAGCCGGGTATCGTTTATGGGGAAACGGACGAATTTGGGTATAACATTGTTAAAGACCCAGTGCATGTGCACGATTTCCATGCTACCATCCTCCATCAATTGGGTTTGGACCATGAGAAGCTTACTTATCGGCATTTAGGTAGGCGTTATCGGCTAACAGACGTGGCGGGGACTGTCGTAAAGGATATATTGGTATAAGGATAGGAGATGAAGATTATCCATTCCCTGCTGGTTAACCTGCTGATTGGCCTTGTTGTATTTATCTTGTTTTTTTTGGTTTTTGAGCACACCATCGTTATACCGCCGGTGTTGCAGGTACTTGGACGAGCTCATCCGCTGTTGCTGCATTTTCCGATTGTATTGCTGGTGCTTGCCTGGTTGCTGGCGTGTTTCGGTAATCGGTTTTCATTACCACCCCGCTCCGCCGCGCAGATGGTATATGCCCTCCTTTTTACCAGTGCGTGGACTGCTGCCATTACGGTGGTGGCAGGTTTGGTGCTTGCACAAGAAGGTGGGTATGAAGGCAGTGGTTTCCAATGGCATAAATGGATGGGCGTGGCCCTGTGTTTTTTCTCCGTTCTATTGTTAATCTATCACCGTCGTGCGATTGGCGTAACCGGTCGCTATGATGTTGTTTTTCGAGCGGGATTGAGTGTTTCGCTGATTGTCTTGGTGGTGGCCGGGCATTTCGGGGCCGCGTTGACTCACGGCGATGATTATCTTTTCGAACCGTTGCGCAGCAGTCAACAGAAGACGTTGGATGTCGCCACGGCGGTTGTATACCCCGATTTGGTTTACCCCATATTGGAGGCGAAGTGTTTGAATTGCCACAGTAGCAGCAAAGCAAAAGGAGGACTTGTGCTGGCCGACACCGCTTCTTTGCTGGAGGGGGGCGAAAGTGGCCCAGCATTGGTTAAAGGCTCAGTGGCAGAAAGTCTAATTATCGAGCGGCTATTGCTTGATTTGGACCACGAACATCGGATGCCGCCGAAAGGCAAGCCTCAATTGACCTCCGAAGAATTAGCCTTAATCAATGCATGGGTGGCCTCGGGGGCAGACTTCAATATGCCGTTGGCAGCATTGCCGGTCGATGACACGATCCGCCAGTTGGCAACGGCACTTTATCCAGTTGCGGAAGACACCTATGATTTCCCGGCCGCCGATGCCGATATTGTCAAATCGCTAAATACGCCATACCGTGTGATCCGGCCACTTGCCCAAACATCTCCGGCATTGTCGGTGAGTTTTTTCGGCAAAACATTCTATACAACGCAATCACTTCAGGAGTTGACGCAGATTGACCGGCAGGTCGTTTCCCTGAAACTGAGCGGCATGCCGTTGGTCGCCGACGACCGGGATGTGCTGGGACGCTTTTCCAACTTACGGGAATTGGCATTAAATGATACGCCGGTGGACGATACGTGGTGCGGCATGTTGGCCAAGCTCCCAAAATTGCATACACTCAGTGTGAGCAGTACGTCGTTAACGGAAGCTGGCTTAGCCACCTTATTGTCCGCACCCGCGTTGAGGACAGTATATGTGTGGAATACGGGTATCGAGGCGGCGGCGGTAGAAAGACTTCGTCAGGAGCATGGGCATATACGTATCGAACAGGGCTACCTTGACGATGGACAAACGGTGTTGCCGTTGAATGACCCTATAATCACACCCGCAACGAAGTTTTTCCAGGATAGCCTGTGGGTGACGTTGCGCCACCCGGTACCCGGTACAACGCTGCGTTATACAATCGACGGAAGTGAGCCTGACAGCGTGATTGCTCCAGTTTATCGTGAGCCGTTTTTAATAACTGATGTGACTTCCATTCGGGTGAAGGGCTATAAGCCGGGCTGGATATCGAGCAGGGAAGCTGCCCTAACCTTCCACCGCACTAGCCGTGTGCCCGATTTGGTGGAATTGTTGACGGCTCCGAACCCCCAGTATAGCGCCAGGCGTGCCCATACGCTATATGATCTCGAAAGCGGAGGAAACAACCATGCCGACGGAAAATGGCTAGGGTTTTATGGTGAACCCGTCGGTGCGGTGTTGTCTTTCGACACGGCCATCGACATTCGCACCGTAAGTATCAGCGTAAAACAGGATTATAATAGCCATATCTATCCACCGAAACAGATTGATCTGTGGGGTGGAATAGACTCGGCACATGCGCAGTTGCTCGCCGAATTCCGACCGGACCTTCCGGCCGCTGCTGCGCCGACGCAAGTGGTGGAAGTCCCGGTCGTTGGAGATAACATCCGCTATTTACGCGTAGAGGCCAAACCGTATGTGCCCATACCCGAAGGCTATCCGGCTACGGGTAATCCGGCGTGGATTTTCGTCGATGAAATCATGGTTCGATAAAATTGAGTCGGCAAAGCCAAAAACCAAGTACACCGTTTGAAAAGCCTCAAAATGCAGCTTTTTGGTGCGTTTTTGATTCGCTTCACAAAGTTTTGTGAGGTCTGGAGTATTTTAGGGGTGGCTTTCGTTACCTTTGTTTCTGACTGGAGAAGACCTGTAATTCACAAGGCGTTTTAACAAGTTGGGGCAGGTATGCCGCTTGTGGGTGATTAACCAGATCCAGTAATAATGAACCGGCTTTTTGTCCGATTTCATAAGGTTGTTCTTTGAGTGAAGCAAGGGGGGGCCGTTCGAGGTATTGGATAACTGGATTGGCTCCGTAACCAATCAGTTCGATAAAATCGGCCTGCGCAGGGAAATCCCGGCGCAGGCAGTTCAGCGCATCGAGCATCACCTGATCTTTGAACGCAAGGATCGCAGTAGGAGGCTTGTCTAACTGCATCAATCGGCGCGTGGCCTGTATGTTGTTTTCTTGGGTAAAGTCGCTTTCCTGGACGAGTGATTTATCGAACGGAATGTGATGTTGAATCAGGCCATCCCGGAACCCCAAAAAGCGATCCCGACTGGTGGTCCAATATGAGGATGCATTGATGAAGCCAATTCTCCGGTGGCCCCTTGACACAAAGTAAGCGATGGCATCGATAGCGCCTGTATAGACATCGCTGCATACACAATGGTGTTCTTCGTTGATGGGCTTGCGCATGAAATATACGATGGGCGTACCCGAGTTGACGAATTCGTTGATGTGGGTGGTGTCAACGGTTTCGCGGGAAATGGCGATAATCAGGCCATCCACGCGATTGCTCTGCATCGTAACGAGGAGTTCCTTTTCCCGGTGGATGCTTTCGTGGCTTTGGCCGATAAGCACATTGTAGCCATGATCGTATGCAAATTTTTCAAATCCTTCCACGGCAGCTACGTAGAAGTGGTCGAGCATGCTCGGAATGAGGATACCCAGTGTGAACGATTTCTGCTGTTTGAAACGTATAGCAGTCTGATTGGGAACAAAGTGTAGTTGCTTCGCGAGCTTTTTAACGCGCTCTTTGGTGATAACGCCGATATTGGGGTGATCCCGCAACGCCTTAGACACGGTAGATGGCGAAAGATTCAATGCCAATGCAATGTCTTTTATTGTAGCGCGTTTGTGGTCCATTGGGCTAATATAGTTAAAAAGCTGGAGTAAGGTAATACTGGAATGATTAGCAAATAACGTATAATCTTTATATTCAAATAATGGAAACGAGAAGAGCATTTATTCAAAAAGGCCTTTTAGGTATGTCTGCGGCCACGGTGATGGGTACATCCGTAGCTCAGGCGTTTTCCGGTAGCCCGAGACCTGCCATTGCAGAAGATCGGTTTGCATTGGGAATCGCCGGTTTTAGTTTTGCGCATTTTAACATCGACGAGTCATTAGCGATGATGAAGCGTATGGACGTACATTTTTTATGTATCAAAGATTTCCATCTTCCGCTCGCCAGTACCGATGCCGAAATCGCTGCCTTTCATGAAAAGTTGGCGGCCTCCGGTGTAACCGGTTATGCGGTGGGACCACTGTATATGACCAAATCCAAAGCCGAGATCGACAATGCCTTTGCGTATGCAAAGCGAGTTGGCGTGAAATTGATTGTCGGGATTCCGAACAAAGAAAATTTAGCGTACATTGCTGATAAAACAGCTGAGTATGACATCCGGTATGCCATACATAACCACGGTCCAGAAGATAAATTATATCCCAACGCCACGAGCATTTTCGAATTGGTAAAGGATTTGGACCCGCGCATGGGACTATGTTTCGATATGGGGCACAATATGCGAGACGGCCAAGACCCTGTTCGTGATATAAAACGGTACCATAAACGGATATTCGATATCCACTTAAAAAATGTAACGGCGGCCGATAAAGATGGTAAGACATGTGAATTAGGTAGGGGTGTGATTGACATTCCAGCATTCATCAAGGCTTTGCGTAAGGTAGGCTACGATGGAAAATGTAGCCTCGAATTCGAGAAAGACATGAAAGACCCACTGGCGGGGCTCGCGGAAAGCGTCGGTTATTTCAAAGGCGTATCGGACGCTTCTTCATAGCGGTAAGTATCGTTCGCGATGAACCCGATAGGATAAAAAAATAAAATGTTGCTTTTGCGTTCATTGGCCCTTCGGGGTGTAATCGCCAAAGGCTCCATCTGACCATTGAAGATTAAATTATAAACAGATGAATAAATATGAATATTCGAGGAGAGCATTCCTCAAGCAGGCTATGCTAGCCTCTGCTGCTGCGGCTGTTACGCCCAGTATACTGTCAGCTATGCCGAAATTGGCCGGTCCAAACGAGCGTGTTAACTTAGCATGTATCGGTATTGGCAATCGGGGCGCACAGATCATTGGCGATTTATACGCGACCGGGTTAGCCAATATCGTTGCACTTTGTGACGTGGATATGGGGGCACCGCATACGGTTAAAATATTGGAGCAATTCCCCGATGTGCCGCGCTTCCAAGATTTTCGGCAAATGTTCGATAAGATGGGCAACGAAATCGACGCCGTATCTATCGGCGTGCCCGACCATTCGCATTTTCCCATCACCATGCATGCCATGGGGCTCGGTAAGCACGTGTATGTGGAAAAACCGCTTGCCCGCACATTCCAGGAGTGTGAGCTGCTGATGCAAGCAGCACGCAAGTATAAGAACGTGGTTACACAGATGGGAAACCAAGGGCATTCGGAGGCAAACTACTTTCAGTTCAAGGCATGGGTGGATGCCGGTATTATTAAGGACGTGACCGCTATTACGGCTCATATGAACTCTCCACGCCGTTGGCATGGATGGGATCCTAATATCAAATCGTTCCCACCCGCAGAGCCGATACCGGATTCGCTAGACTGGGATCTTTGGCACATGGCCATTGCTGAGCAACACAACTATAACCATGATTACATCAATGGGCAGTGGCGTTGCTGGTATGATTTCGGTATGGGGGCACTGGGCGATTGGGGAGCGCATATCATCGATACGGCCCATGAATTCCTTGATCTAGGACTGCCTTATGAGGTAGAATGCACGAAAGCCACCGGGCATAACGACTTTTTCTTCCCCATGTCATCCACCATCGTATTCCGGTTTCCGAAACGCAAGCGAATGCCAGCGCTCGATATCACGTGGTACGATGGGCTCGACAACCTGCCTCCTATCCCGGAAGGGTACGGCGTATCGGGATTAGACCCCAATATTCCGCCGCCAAGTACGGGCGATATTGAACCTGTGAAGTTGAATCCGGGTAAAATCATTTACGGCAAGGATCTTACATTCAAGGGCGGATCTCACGGCAGCACACTCTCCATCATACCCGAAGAGAAGGCATTGGATATGGCATCGCGCCTACCCGAAGTGCCGGTGAGCCCATCCAACCACTTTGCCAATTTCCTGAAAGCATGTAAAGGAGAGGAAAAGACGCGGTCACGATTTGAGATTTCAGCGCCATTGAGCCAAGTATTCTCGTTAGGTGTCATGTCTCAGAGACTCCACACGAAATTGGAATTTGATCGGAAGAAAAAAATAATTACGAACAATAAAATAGCGAATGAACTTCTGGTAGGTCCACCGCCGCGTAAGGGCTGGGAACAATACTATAAAGTGTAACAGTTAATAATTGACAGTTGATAATTGATGGTTGGGAACTGTTTACGCTGTAATCGGTTTTCAACTATCAATTTTTCATTGTATATTCACCTCCATGATTGGAAGGTGCTTATTACTCCTCCTGATCTCCTATGAAAGCTTCGCCCAAACCTATGTCGGTCCAAGCCATCAAGCCATGGGTCAAACGGGCACTGCCCTTGAGGGGATTTATAGCATAACGGCGAATCCGGCAGGGTTGGCCGGATTGGAGCGTGTTGCCATGAGCGTTGGCTATCAATACCATTTTTTTGCAACCGATATTACTACGCAAGCCGCCTTATTGGGTATTCCAACTAGATTGGGTACCTGGGGGCTGGTGGCACGCCGGTTCGGGATGGATGGGGCGTATCACGACACCAAAATAGGGTTCGCCTTTGCCAGACGGCTCGGCCCTCGGTTATCAGCGGGAATGTCGGCGAGTTACCATCAACTTTATATCCCAAACTATTTAAGTGTCTATTCTTTCGTTGCCGATATCGGGGCTCAATACCATTTCGATCAAGGAGGAACCATCGGCATTCAATATACAAATGTAGGCAATGCCGACTATGGTGCCACGGTTTATGGCACTATCCCATCATTCGTTAAGGTCGGTTTCAGTTACCCGCTGGCGATGGTTACCCTCGCCGCCGATCTGGCCTATCGGTTTGAAAACAGCGTGAGTGGCCACCTCGGTATTGCGTATCGGATAGGCGATGTTTTGTGTTTGCGGGGCGGGTTATCGGTTAATCCCTTACTGCAACACGCGGGTTTCGGCTTCCGTTGGCAGCAGTTTGTATTTGACGCAGCGGCGACATTCCATCCGCACTTGGGGATGTCGCCACAAATCGGTGTGGGATATGCGTTTTAGTCGATGCTTCCTCGTGGCGGCTACGTTATGCTCGGCTTACGCTGCCCATGGGCAAACGGATGTGGATATGCTCATGGAGCAGCTCACGGAATTGGCTATTGAAGACCTTGGTGAAGATTTCGATTTGTCGGACCTTGCCGACCGTTTATATTACTACCAGCAGCATCCCATCGACTTAAACCGCACCGATGGTAGCGAATTGAGAGAACTCCAATTTGTACCCCAATTGTTTATCGATAATTTATTGGACCACCGTCGCCGCTCGGGAGCGTTTGTTGCGATCCAAGAGCTGCAGGCGATCGATGGACTGGAAACCGAATTGCTCCGTTTGCTATTGCCGTATGTAATGGTGGGGGAAAAGGCTCCACTGGCCGGTGTCGGCATGGGCGAATTGCTGCGAACCGGGTCGCACGACCTGATGGTGAGGTACGGCCGGACAGTGCAGCAACGACGAGGATACGCGATTACTGATACAAGCCGCTCGCGGTATCTTGGAACCCCCGATCAGGTATTCGTGCGCTATCGCTACCGATATGGCAACGACCTGCAGGTTGCGTTGAATATGAAAAAAGATGCTGGCGAATCGTTTTTCAACGGCGCACAGCGGCACGGGTTTGATTTTTACTCAGGGAGTATTTACCTACGTGACCAAGGCAGGTTCCGGAATATCGTGGTTGGCGACTACGCACTTCAATTCGGGCAGGGGTTGGCAATGTGGAATGGACTGGGATTCGGAAAGGGGGCCATGGTGCAGGGCATCGTTAAACAGGCTACGGGTTTACGGCCATATACCTCATCCAATGAGCTGTTGTTCTTAAGGGGCGGGGCGGCTACGGTGGCGTTTGGGAAATTCGAAATCACACCGTTTTTTTCGTGGCGTGGTCTCGATGGATCACTGTCGATGGCAGACAATGGCCGAATGAGCGTGGGTTCCCTTGGTCAAACCGGTTTGCACCGTACGCCTACGGAGGTTGCTAACCGCGATGCCGTGCAGCAATGGGTGTCGGGAGCGAACCTACTATATCAGCGCACACGGTTTCGCACCGGGTTATTGACCTATTATACCCGGTTCGACACGGCAATCGAACCGCAGCCGTTACTTCGCAACCAATACGCGTTTCGTGGCGACGCGCTTTGGAACAGCAGCTTATACTACAGTCACTCATGGCGGGGCGTGTACCTTTTTGGCGAGGCTGCACATAACTATGGTGGTGGTTTCGCGGTTATGCAGGGGTTGGTAGCCACGTTGCACCACCACCTGTCTTTGGCCTTACATTACCGCAACTATCAGCGCAACTACCAATCGTTTTTCAGTCAGGGACTAGCTGCCGGGAGCGATGTTGCTAATGAACGTGGCTTCTATGCCGGTTTGGTGTACCATCCTAACCGGAAAGTAGAATGGACGATGTACGGTGATTTTTTTCGATTCCCCTGGTTACGATACCGTATTGATGCGCCATCTTATGGTGTGGATTTGCTGACACAATTTACCTATAACTGGTATAAAAGGGCACATATTTCCGTGCGTTATCGGTATCGTCAGCGTCAGGAGAATGCGGTAGTGGGTGATGGGCAGTCCCATCGTCTCGTTGCCGATGTGCGGCACCAACAGATTCGGGTGAATGGTCAGTATAAACTCAGTGCCCGATGGACCATGCGCAATCGTGTCGAATTTTCCCATTACCGGAAGGAAGGAGTGAACACGGAATTGGGATTTATGGCCTACCATGATGTGATCTATAAGCCGCTTAGTGCGAAGCTGAGTGGTAACATGCGACTGGCGGTATTCGGTATCCCGAGTTACAATACGCGAATGTATGCTTATGAAAATGATGTATTGTATGGGTATTCGTTTCCAGTATACCATAACGATGGTGTCCGAGCGTATATCAACGCCCGTTACCGTATCGGTCGGCAAGTAGATTGCTGGCTGCGGTACGCTACATTTATTTACCGTGGTGTTGACGAGGTAGGCAGTGGTTTGGATGTTATTGCTGGCAATCGACGTTCGGACGTAAAAGTGCAGTTAAGATGGCAGTTTTAGCGACATCACAAACATATGATAATCACATTTACCATAGTGGCCATGCACCTTTTGTACGTTTCCTGATCGCGTTGATGGCTGGTATCGGGGTCGGATGTGCCGTAGTGCCAACGTGGCCATTATACCTCACAGCTTGGGGTGCGCTGGTCGTTGTTGTGAGTGTTTTTATAGCTATCCGATGTATGACACGGTTGCGCCAACACCGTTATTACAACATGATGGGTGTGTCTATCCTGCTGGCGTGGAGCGTCCTCGGTTGCCTGCTTACTTGGCAAACGGACCCGACGATCAACCGGACACATTTCAGCCATTTCAAATCCAAGGCACTGATCGGGTGGATTGCCGATGAACCCACAGTGCGGGGGAACCATATTCGGTTCCCTTTTAACACGACGCATGCGTATGCAGGCGATGGAATGCGCAACGTGACGGGTACGCTCATGCTTACCGTCCGGGTAGATGACAGTTTGATGTCCGAACAATTGAGTTATGGCGATGAATTCCTGGTTCCATCGGGCTACGAAACGGTTCCACCACCGTATAATCCTGGTGAATTGGATTACCAAAGCTACCTCGCCGGTAACCATATCTGGCATCAGGACTATCTTGTATTCAACGAATTGAAGAAGTTGAGCCGGGGAAAGGGGAACCCGATTATCGCTTATGCGCTGACCTTACGGCAGCGAATGGTCGCCAAGTTCGCTGAATACATCCACGATCGTGATGCCTACGCTGTGGCTTCTGCCTTAATTTTAGGCTACCGCGCCGAGATGAGCGATCGGTTAGTGCAGGCATTTTCCAATACAGGCACTATCCATGTATTAAGCGTGTCGGGCATGCATGTGGTTCTCGTGTTCTGGTTGCTAGCCAGATTGTTGTGGTGGATGGATCGGAGCAAGGGGTTGCGGGTAGCTAAGTTCATGCTCTTATTGCTTGCTGTGTGGGGTTATGCCTTGCTGACCGGATTTTCACCACCGGTATTGCGCGCGTCCATCATGGTGAGTTTTGTAATGGCGGCCACTATCTTCGGGCGGCAAAACCGGATTTACAACAGCATTGCGGCATCCGCGTTTTTCCTCTTGTTATATGAACCGAAGTTCATCATCGACATCGGGTTCCAGCTTTCCTATTTGGCAGTATTAGGTATTGTTTTCCTGCACCCTTTAATGCGTATTGTTTTTCCTGCAGGCAATCGGTGGCAGAAATCCGTAACCGACTATATTGGAATGTCAATCGGAGCCCAGGCCGGAGCGGGTCCACTAGCGGCGTATTATTTCCATCAATTTCCACTGTATTTCCTTCCTGCCAACCTGCTTATTGCCCTACCCGCCAGCGCCATTATGTATGTTGGGTTTGCATTATTGGTCTTGCCGGTTGGCCAACTGGCGCTATGGGCGGGAAAGGTATTAGAAAAGCTTATCCTTGCAACCAACACCTCGCTGGCATACGTTGAACAATGGCCGATGGCCAGTATTCGGGGTATTTGGGCGACTTGGTGGGAATCGCTGTTGGTATATGTGCTGATTTGGACGATAGCAACGGCCATTATGGCCCGGCGTAAGCCGTGGGTTTATGGTGCGCTGGGATGTGTCACCCTGTTGGTATGCACATCTTTTTCAGCGGCATTCAGCGATGTAGGTCCGCGAATCATCGTGTTTAATGTACGCCACAACCTGGCTGTTGGTTTGGTCAATCGGGAGGAAGCTTGGTTGTACACCAATCTGCCGTCTATGGACGACCGTACAATTGGTTACGCTGTTTTACCGGCACTGGAAGCCCATGCACCTACCGAAACCATTCATTTTGTGCCGGATGATAGTACATACGTTGACCGCCACGTGTACGCGAAAGGTGGTGTCTTACAATTCGGGGATGCCCGGTTCATGGTATACGATGGAACCCTCACATACGACGGTCGAATGAAGGTCGATGTTGTCATTTTACGTAATAATCCCCGAACATCGTTGGCCGTACTCTTGGAAGCCATTGATTGCAAGCAATTGGTGTTGGATGGATCTAATTACGATTCAACCATCGACCGATGGAAGGCCGAAGCCGAGGCCGCCGCACTTCCGGTGTATGTGTTAAAAGACAATTTTGCGTATGTTTGGCCATTGCAATCACCGGTCCCATGAACAGTGTAGACGTCCTTCGGAAATACTGGAAGCACGAGTCGTTTCGACCGTTGCAGGAAGAAGTCATCCGGTCGGTACTGGCAGGGCGTGATACGCTTGCGTTGATGCCGACCGGCGGCGGGAAATCGGTATGTTTCCAGGTGCCTGCCTTGATGAAGGAAGGCATATGTATCGTAGTGACACCGCTTATCGCGCTGATGAAAGACCAGGTTGAAAACCTGCAGGCTAAAGGCATTAAAGCGACAGCTGTTTTCTCGGGCATGACCAAGCGAGAGGTCGATATCGCACTCGATAACTGCATCTATGGTCCCATTAAGTTCTTATACCTCTCACCCGAGCGGCTTGGCAGCGATTTGGTGCAAGAGCGCATACGCCATATGAACGTCAATCTCCTGACGGTGGATGAAGCCCATTGTATTTCGCAGTGGGGGTATGATTTCCGGCCTTCATACCTGCATATCGCCACACTACGATCGTTGCACCCTCGCGTGCCCTTCCTTGCACTTACGGCCACGGCTACTGTCCGGGTGGTAGACGATATCCAAACACAGCTGCAGTTTTCTACGAACAATGTGCTGCGGAAGAGTTTCGTACGTGAAAACCTAGCGTATATGGCTTTTGATGAGGAAGATAAGCAAGGTCGCATGCTACGTGTCATCCGTAAGTTGCAGGGGAGTGGCATTATCTATGTGCGCAATAGGCGGGAAACGCAAGAGACGGCCCGTATCTTATTGAATGAGGGCATTTCGGCCGACTTCTACCACGCGGGTCTGGAAACCCCCGAGCGGGCGCGCAAGCAGGAAGCTTGGAAGGTGGGTGAGATCAGGGTGATTGTGGCCACCAATGCTTTCGGAATGGGCATCGATAAACCGGACGTACGATTCGTTATCCATCTCGATATTCCCGATTCGCTTGAGGCATACTACCAGGAAGCTGGACGGGCGGGACGGGACGGTAAGAAAGCCTTCGCAGTACTGCTCTACCACCAGAGCGACCGTAACCAACTGCTAAAAAATCATGAGCTGAGTTTTCCGGCAATCGAATATATCAAGCAGGTTTATCAACACTTGGCCAACTATTATCAATTGGCTCATGGCGCAGGAGAGGGGCTAGTGCTTGATTTTGACGTAGCCGACTTTTGCAACCGTTATAAGTTGGACGTGGTGATGACACTCAACGCCCTGAAATTCCTCGAACGTGACGGATGGATCAGCGTGAGTGAATCGGTATACATCCCTTCACGGGTGAAGTTCGAAGCAAACCAACAGGATTTATATAAATTCCAGGTGGAAAACGTTGCATACGACGGCCTGATTAAAACCGTCCTTCGCAGCCATGGTGGCGCATTTGATGATTTTGTACCGATTCGTGAGTATGAATTGGCCAGGAGGATGGGAAAGCAACGAGCCGCCATTGTTGACATGCTCGAATACCTTCAGCAGCTAGAAATCCTTTCTTATCTACCCCAGACCGATAGCCCGAAAATCCAGTTTTTACGGGCTCGGATTGACAGCAAACGGTTGCATGTAGATAGCCATTATATCCGTGAGCGGAAAACGGTCAAACAAGGCCAGCTGGATGCGGTCTTCGCCTATCTCGATGGTATGGATTGCCGGAGTAGGCAACTATTGGCTTATTTTGATGAGCACAATGCCAAACTTTGCGGCATCTGTGATCGTTGCCTGGTACGAAATAAGGTAGAGAACGTAGAGGAACGTCTTATGGCCGAAATGGCCGAGCTGCTTTCAGATGGGCCATTGAACATCGACCAGTTGGTGTTGGGACTGCAAACAGGCGATGAAACAACCCGGCTGGCATTTATACGCAAAAGGCTGGACGAAGGGCGGTTGAAAGTGAATGGCGACAAATACTATCTGGAATGATTGGTAAACCAAGAAAAATGTCTTATATTTGGAGACAGATTTCAAAAAGGAGGTGTCATGACCTACGAAAAGCAGCTAGACCAAGAAATTAGAAACATTTTCAAAGAATTTGATACGGATCGTTACCGTACATTGACCAACGACGGCCCCACCTTTAATGAACTTTTTACAGATCGGTTGATGATGACCACCGTGGTCCAAAGCGGTATATCCTATCGTTTTTTTGAAAAGATACAGCACATTACACCGTTTACAGAAAATGAATGGGCTGTTTTTCTCGAACTATCCACGAAAACACTAAACCGCTATAAGATGGAAAATCGTCATTTCAAAACACTGCATTCTGAGAAAATCATGGAACTGGCCGAAGTCACCCGCGAAGGGCTTGAAATATTTGGCCATGCCGAGCAATTTAAACAGTGGCTTCATACCACCAACTATGCCCTCGGAAACAAAAAGCCCATGGATCTTTTGAAAGATTCGTACGGTAAGGAACTTGTTTTGAGAGAGCTTACGCATATCAACCACGGTATTTTCGTGTAGTATGATTGTTTTCAGGTTGGTCCGCGAAAAGTTCTCTTCCACATTGTCGGGCAGAGGAGCTGCGTTGCGCGGTGCCCGTTGGAATTCCATAGGAGTTGAGCTGATTTACACGGCAGGGAACCGGTCGTTAGCGATGGCCGAGGTAGCGGTTCATCTTACATTGGCATCGCTGCCTTCGGATTACCTGATGATGGCGATATGGATTCCAGATGACTTGAAGGTAATCGACCTTTCCATAAATGATCTGCCGGATAATTGGAATGCGTTCCCACATCCACTGTCGACACAGCGGATTGGGAATGCTTTTGTGATGGATGCCAAATGTGCCGTATTAAAAATACCTTCTGTGGTCACATCGGGTGATTTTAATTACCTGATTAACCCGAAGCATCCCGATTTCCACTGCATAACGGTCGAATCGCTGGAAAGGTTTCCCTTCGATCGGCGCCTCTTTAAAAGTTAATCGTCCGATTGTAGAGTGTGCGGGTGCAGTGCATTCGCGATAAACTTGTAAAACAGCTTATTTTTAGCTATTTTCGCGACCGAAATTCATTCAGATTATGTCGAAAAATACCACCATTTCTTATACCAGGACAGATGAGGCCCCAGCGTTGGCCACGTTCTCTTTTTTACCCATTGTCAAAGCATTCACAGGTCCGGCCGGTATATTGGTCGAGGAAAAGGATATTTCATTGGCAGGGCGCATCATGGCAAATTTTCCAGAGCAGCTCACGGATAACCAGAAAATCACCGATGCGCTTGCCGAACTGGGGCAGTTAGCTACTACACCCGAGGCTAACATCATCAAGTTACCCAACATTTCGGCTTCCATTCCACAGTTGAAAGCCGCTATTGCCGAATTGCAAAGTAAAGGATATGCGGTACCCGATTATCCGGAGGAGCCGAAGAATGACGAGGAAAAGGCCATCCAAGTACGCTATGCGAAAGTGCTCGGGTCTGCAGTAAACCCGGTGTTGCGTGAAGGTAATTCCGACCGCCGCGCACCGCGTGCCGTTAAAAATTATGCCAAGCAGCACCCGCATTCCATGGGGGTGTGGGCCACAGATTCCAAAACCGAGGTGGCTTCGATGGCATCCGACGATTTCTATGGCAACGAAAAGTCGGTTACCGTGTCGCAGGCTACGACATTCAAGATTGAATTCGTAGATGAAAGTGGTAAAAAAACGGAGTTGAAAGCACCGGCTCCACTACAGGCAGGCGAAGTTATCGATTCATCGCATATGGGCATTTCCGCGCTGAAAAAATTCGTGGCGAAGCAAATCGGTACGGCCAAACAAACCGGTGTGCTGCTGTCGGCGCATTTGAAAGCGACGATGATGAAAGTTTCCGACCCCATTATCTTCGGTGCCATCGTGGAGGTCTATTTCAAGGACGTATTCAATGGATTTGCGGATCTTTTCAAAGAACTTGGTGTAGATACCCGCAACGGCTTGGGCGACGTATATGCGAAAATTGCTGGGCATCCGCAGGAGGACGAAGTGAAATCGGCCATTGCCGTGGCTATTGAGAACGGTCCAGACCTAGCCATGGTCAATTCCGACAAGGGAATCACCAACCTACACGTTCCGTCGGACGTCATAGTCGATGCCTCTATGCCGGCGATGATCCGTAATTCTGGCCAGATGTGGGATAAAAACGGCGAAGTTCGCGACACATTGGCACTGATTCCCGACCGTTCATATGCCGGTGTGTACGCAGCTACGATTGCCGATTGTAAGCAACATGGTGCATTTGACCCGGCGACTATGGGGTCTGTATCAAACGTCGGACTTATGGCCCAGAAAGCCGAAGAGTACGGCTCGCACGACAAAACCTTCCAAGCGGCCTCTAAAGGGACGATTCAAGTGGTGGATGCGGATGGAAATGTGCTGATGACCCAGGAAGTGGAAGCGGGAGATATCTTTCGGATGTGCCAGACTAAGGATGCACCGATTCGCGATTGGGTGAAATTGGCCGTTAACCGGGCACGCCTTTCCGATACACCTGCGGTCTTTTGGCTGGATGAAAATCGAGCCCACGATAGCCAACTCATCGAGAAAGTTAATACCTACCTGGCCGAGCACGATACATCGGGACTCGATATCCGTATCCTGAATCCGGTCGAAGCGACCAAGTTTTCTTTGGCACGCATCCGAAAAGGCGAAGATACGATTTCGGTAACAGGGAACGTACTCCGTGACTACCTTACCGACTTGTTCCCTATCCTGGAGCTAGGTACCTCGGCGAAGATGCTTTCCATTGTGCCGTTGATGAATGGTGGCGGACTTTTTGAAACCGGTGCCGGCGGATCAGCGCCCAAGCATGTGGATCAGTTCGTGAACGAGGGATACCTACGTTGGGATTCCTTGGGTGAGTTCTTGGCATTGGCCGTTTCATTGGAACATGTGGGGCAGACCCAGGGTAATGCCAAAGCACTGGTATTGGCAGAGGCGTTAGACACGGCTACCGAGAAGTTTTTGGAAACCAATAAATCGCCAGCACGAAAAGTTGGACAAATCGATAACAGAGGATCGCATTTCTACCTAGCGTTATATTGGGCCGAAGCTTTGGCAGCACAAACAAAAGACAGCGAATTGAGTACGCTATTTTCGCCGGTTGCGGAAAAGCTTCGTGCCAATGAAAGTAAAATCAATGACCAACTGATCGGTGCACAAGGCAAACCGCAGGATATCAATGGTTACTACTGGCCCGATAAAGCGAAAGCGGAAGCTGCCATGCGGCCAAGTGAAACGCTGAACGCTATTATCGCATCGGTATAACCTTTTTACTCGCTTCCAAATAGGTGGAGAGTGCCGCGGTCCATACCAATCAAAAAGCTCCGCTTCCAGGAGCTTTTCTTTTATGGCAGGGTCAGTTTGTAACATTGCCTCCACTTCCGCTCCTATAAGTATAAGGGAAGGCTTGCTTTCCTATCTATCGGCTTTCAAGTATGGTCTTTAAATGCTGCAATCCCTTGTCGAAATCGTCGCCCATATCGAAGAAGAGCGACATCAAGTTGAACGGGTAGGGCGACTTGCCCGAAATTCCCCATTTTACAACCGTTTGGTTTTCACCTTGCGCCTCGGTAAGTAGATAGCAAGATGCTTCCGATTCAAATGGTTCTTTGAATCGCAATTGTGTATCCATCCGCTCACCTTCAACGATGTTGGTGATTTCCTGTTCCCCTTTGCCTATTTTATCGCCGTCCCACGTATAAACGAAGCCGACGGTACCATCGGTACCACTGGTAGTTGTTTTGGCCTCAGGATCCATCTTATGCCAGGTGTCATATTCTTTCTGGTTGTTGAGATGTTTAATGTAATCGAATACTTCCTGCTTCGGTTTATTGATGGTGATTTGCCGTTCGCTGGTAAACTCACGCTTGACAAAAAGCGCCGCAATGAGCGGAATAGCGATGATAATCGCTAAGATGAGGAGGATTTTCTTTAAGGTGTTCATTGTACAGAGGTTAGTTATTTAAAACAAACTTAAGTAAACCACATTTTATATGCAATAAAAAACGCTCCCTGAAATTTCAGGGAGCGTTAATTTATGCATCAATAATAGCTTGGGCTATTATTTTTTTGACCGGCTTTCCTCGCCTTCCAACTGTTGCTTCAGTTGTGCAAGTACATCAAGGTCGCCCAGCGTGGATTTTTCTACGGATTCCTTCACTTTCTTCACCGCCGATGAAGCAGCTTTAGCTTCTTTCTTCCGGTTGTTGAAGTCTTCCATCCGCGCTTCAGCGCGTTGGTCTTCCCAAATACGGGAATGTGAGATCACCACACGCTTGTTGTCCTTGTTGAATTCAATGATCTTGAAATCAGCTACTTCATCAAGCTTCAATGGGCTACCATCTTCCTTGATGCTGTGTTTGGCAGGGGAGAACCCTTCCACACCATAAGGTAGGGCCACGATGTTACCTTTTTCGCCTACTTTGATTACCGTTCCCTCATGGATGGAATCAAGGGTGAAAATGGTTTCAAATGTGTCCCATGGGTTTTCTTCCAGTTGCTTGTGGCCAAGGCTCAGCTTACGGTTCTCTTCGTCGAGTTCCAGTACAACGACCTCCAGCTCTTCACCAACTTTGGTGAATTCGTTGGGGTGGTTGATTTTCTTTGACCAAGAAAGGTCAGAGATGTGGATTAACCCGTCGATACCTTCTTCGAGCTCAACAAACACACCGAAGTTGGTCATGTTTTTTACAACAGCTTTCTGTTTTGAACCGATGGGGTAGCGATCAGCAATGTTCTTCCAGGGGTCTGGAGTCAATTGCTTGATGCCAAGGCTCATCTTACGGTCCTCGCGGTCGAGCGTAAGGATTTGTGCTTCCACTTCATCGCCCACTTTGAGGAATTCCTGAGGGCTACGCAGGTTTTGCGACCACGACATTTCAGACACGTGGATAAGTCCTTCTACACCTGGAGTGATTTCGAGGAATGCTCCATAATCTGCCACGGTAACGATTTTGCCTTTCACTTTGGAGCCTACTTCCAACGAAGTGTCCAACGATTCCCAAGGATGCTCGGTAAGTTGTTTCAAGCCGAGTGCAATCCGTTTTTTCTCGTCGTCGAAATCAAGTACCACCACATTGACGGTCTCGTCAAGCTGCAACACTTCCCGCGGGTGCTCGATGCGACCCCAGGAAATGTCGGTAATGTGTAACAGGCCGTCCACACCGCCCAGGTCGATGAATACACCGAAATCTGTGATGTTTTTGACTGTACCTTCCAATACCTGTCCCTTTTCGAGTTTGGAGACAATCTCGGTTTTTTGGTTTTCCAAATCGTCTTCGATGAGCACTTTGTGAGACACGACAACATTCTTGAATTCATGGTTGATTTTCACCACCTTGAATTCCATGGTTTTGCCCACATAGATGTCGTAGTCACGGATGGGTTTAATGTCGATTTGAGAACCGGGCAAGAATGCCTCAACGCCTTTGATGTCTACAATAAGACCACCTTTGGTGCGGCTTTTCACGAAACCATCGATAATGGTGTCGTTCTCGAGCGCCTCGTTGATTTCTTCCCATGATTTCTGTGTTTTCGCACGTTTCCGTGAAAGTACCAACTGGCCGTTGGCGTCTTCCTGTGATTCGACGAAAACGTCAATCGGGTCACCTACCTTCAAATCGGGGGTGTCACGGAATTCAGAAAGGGATACCAAGCCATCGGATTTGAAACCGATATTAAGCACCACATCCTTGTTGTTTATGGAAACAACGGTGCCTGATACGATTTCACCCCGGTTGATTGAATTGAAGGTTCCTGCATACTGTTCTTCCAACTTAGCGCGTTCTTCGTCGCTGTAGTTGCCAAAACCTTTTTCGTCCTTGTCCCAATCGAAATCGTTCCCAGGGGTTTCCCAGGTAGTCGATTTGATTTCGTCAATGAACTTCGAATCGGCTTCCGACTCGATGTCCTCCTTTTCTTTCACCAAGGTCTCCTCAGTGTCTTGAAGTTCAGCTGTTTTAGCTGCTAATTCCTTTTCTGCTTCTTGTTTTTTTGCCATTAATTCATTTTTCTCCTTTTCCCCGATTTTTATCGGGACTGCAAAGGTATGAAAAACTTTTATTTATAGGGAGTTATTGTTTT